>Ga0272441_10000051_pt1 | contig 252463 bp, 269 predicted proteins | sample SSMProp6N_FD_193582 | JGI IMG/M metagenome (GOLD analysis project Ga0272441, IMG submission 193582) | Marine sediment archaeal communities from Little Sippewissett salt marsh, Falmouth, MA, United States - SSM-Prop-6N | ecosystem: Environmental > Aquatic > Marine > Wetlands > Sediment ...
TCTTCCTCTTCCCCGTCCCACTCGCCGTCGTCACTTCCTTCGTCGTCTTCCGGGCCGTCGAATTCAGGCTCCTCCTCATCCTCGACGGCCGTGGCGACGGCGGCTCCCCCGGCGGACTCGAGGTACTCGGGCCCGACGAGCACGTCGCGGGCCTTGCTGCCCTTGAACGGGCCGACGATGCCGTTGCCCTCGAGGAGGTCCATGAGCCGGCCGGCACGCGCGTATCCGACCGAGAGCCGCCTCTGCAGAAGCGATGTGGAGCCCATCTGCGTACCGACGACGACCTCGACGGCCGCGTCGTACAGGGCGTCCTTCTTCGTCGCGGCGAGCTTCGCCATCCGCGCCTGGTCCTCGAAGTCGAAGAGGTAGTCGGGCTCTCCCTGGTTCCTCAGATAGGCGACGAGGCGCGCCGTCTCCTCCGGGGCGATGTACGCGCCGTGGAGGCGGATCGGATCGGGCTTCCCGGTCGGCAGGAAGAGCATGTCCCCGTTCCCCAGCAGGGTCTCGGCGCCGTTTCGGTCGAGCACCGTGCGGGAGTCCGTCATGGAGATGACGCGGAACGCGATGCGGGAGGCGAAGTTCGCCTTGATGACGCCGGTGATCACGTCGACGGACGGCCGCTGCGTCGCGAAGACGAGGTGGATGCCGACGGCCCTAGCCATCTGCGCGAGTCTCTGAACGGGCGCCTCGACCTCTCTCGGAGCGCGCACCATGAGATCGGCGAACTCGTCGACGATGACCACGATGTGCGGGAGCCGGATCCGGTCATCGGGCGGGAGGGCGTCGATCTCCTCGCCGGTGGTGATCCGGCGATTGAACCCGTAGATGTCGCGGACGCTCAGGAGCGCCAGAATGTCGTAGCGTCGGTCCATCTCGGTGACGAGCCACTGGAGCGCGGTCGCCGCCTGCTTCGCGTCGGTGACGACCGGCGAGAGCAGGTGTGGGATCCGGGCGTACCGGGGAAGCTCCAGCCTCTTCGGGTCGATCATGAGGAATCGGACCTCTGCGGGCGTCGATCGGTACATGATGCCGCTCAGGAGCGCGTTGAGGCATATGCTCTTGCCGGAACCGGTCGCGCCGGCGACGAGGAGGTGCGGCATCTTCGCGAGGTCGCTCGAGTAGACCCGCCCCGTCGTGTCCTTTCCCAGCGCCAGGGGGATCTCGCTCTTGATCTTCTGGAACGCCTCCGATGCGAGGATCTCCTTCAGATAGACCATCGCCGGGTTCTCGTTCGGAATCTCGATGCCCACTGCGCCGCGGCCCGGAATCGGCGCGATCACGCGAATCGCTGTCGCGCGCATCGCGAGCGCGAGGTCGTTCTGGAGGTTCGCGATCTGGCTGACCTTGACACCTCTCGCCGGCTCGACTTCGAAGCGCGTGATGACCGGTCCGGGGTGTACCTGCGTCACCGCAGCCTCGACGCCGAAGTCAGCGAGCTTCTGCTCAAGGAGCTTCGAGCGCGCCAGGAGTTCCTCGCGCGGAACCTGCGTCGCCGACGTGTCAGGCGGGTCCGCAAGCAGCGAGAGCGGCGGGAGCGTGAACTCCGATGACTTCGGGCGCCCCCTGGCTGCCGCGCCGGCCCTGGCTGTCGGCCGCGTCTGCACGATCTTCGGCGGTCTGATCGCCTTGCGCGGCGCCTTCCGCGCCGCCGGCTGCTCCTCCTCGCGCCGGCCGGACTTGGCCGCAGCGCGTCTCTCCCCGGCGTCGCCGCGCCTCGTTCTCCGGCTCTTCGTGGCGCCCTTCGTCTTGGCGCGGGCGGGCTTCTCACGCCTCCGCTCCCTGGCGTCGCGCGAGGGACGCTCGATCCTCGAAAGCCGCTCGCGCGAGATCTCGAACGCGGAGCCGAGCCACTCGCCAAACGCGACGATGGGTCTCGTCAGCGCGTCGATCTCGAGTTCCGTCGTGAGCAGCGTGACCGCGACTCCGGCGCCGACGCCCGCCAGGATGCTGCCGATCCGCCCGATGTGCTGTGTGCCGACGCTGGCGAGGTACGCGCCGAGAAGCCCGGAGAACCGTTCGGCGCGCCCGTTGCCGACGAGCGAGACGAGCGCCACGCCGAGCGTCGCGATCGCCAGAAGGAACACAGTCTTCAGGGCCATGGGCTCGGGGTCGTCGTCGGCGAGACGGTTCCAGCCCCACATGACGAGGAGCGCGGGGACGACCCACGCCGCGAGACCGAGGAGTTCGAAGAGGAGACTCGAGACCTGGCGGTTCTGGAGGCCCAGCTCAGTGGCCCAGACGTCGGGAGCGAGATCGTCGGACCGCAGGAAGTAGACGTACGACCCGAGGCTCAGAGCGAGAAGGAGGCCCGCGAAGAGGAGCAGGACGCCCGTGAGCTGCCGTCTCCGGTCGTCGGACATGTGGTCGAAGAGCCCCACTCGATAGTCCTCCACGGCGCCGGGTCCGTTCTTTCGCGCGCCGAGCTACCGCTTGAGGGAGTCCGGTCCGCTGATCCTGCCGTCCTCGACGATCGGAAGCGTCCCGTACTTGTCGATCCTCGAGCAGAACTCGAGGTCGTCCTCGAAGCCCAGTTCAGAGAGGCGCCGGCCGTGGGCCGAGTTCCGGACGACCGCGCCGATATCCGGCATCGATGCCGCGATCGTCCTCGCGGCGACGGCCCCGTCGTTCAGATCGATCTGGCGCCGGCATCCGCTCACGAAGCGCTCAACGATGAGTCCTCCGCAGACGACGTCCTCGATCGAGAGCTGGCCGAGATTCCCGGCGCAGAGAATCGCCGCGCTCTTCGCGCGGCTCGAGGAGAGCCGCGTGACGACGGCGCCGAGGTTCAGGAATGAACCGACGACGATCTCCGAGGCTGCTGCGCTCCGTGTGATCGCCGAGGTGCCGTTCGACGTGCAGAGGATCAGCGTCTTGCCCTTCACGACTCGGCTCGGGTACTCGAGCGGCGAGTTGCCGAGGTCGAACCCCTCGATCTCGCGGGCGTCGCGCTCGCCTCCGAGGAGCGCCTTCGAGCGTTCGAGCGTCGGCAGGAGCCGCGTGGCGTCCTCGACCTCGGCGACCGGGATAATGCGCTCGACGCCGTTCTCGCAGGCATGCACGATCGTGCTCGAGGCCCTGAGTACGTCGATCACGACGACGAGCCGCCCCTTCGTCTGGGCGTCTGTGAGCGCGCTCGGCGTTGTGTAGAGATCGAGTCTCACGCTGTCGTCCGCTCCGGTCCGGGTTCGGCGGCGCGCCGCTCGAGCGTCCCGGTGTCGAACTGGCCCGAGACGAAGTCGTTGTCCCGCATCATACGCACGTGGAACGGGATCGTCGTTGCGACGCCCTCGACGACGAACTCCTCCAGCGCCCGTCGCATGCGGGCGATGGCTTCCTCACGCGAGTTCCCGTACGCCAGCAGCTTCGCGAGCATCGAGTCGTAGTGCGGCGGGACGGAGTAGCCGCTGTAGACGTGGGTGTCGACCCGGATGCCCGGACCGCCGGGGGCATAGAAGTCGGTGATCCTCCCGGGACAAGGCGCGAAGTCGCGGTCTGGATCCTCCGCGTTGATCCGGCACTCGATCGCGTGACCGGAGAGCCTCACCTCGTCCTGAGTGAACGACATCGGCTCGCCGGCAGCCACGCGGATCTGCTCCTTGATGAGGTCGATCGCGGTCACGAGCTCCGTGACGGGGTGCTCGACCTGGATCCTCGTGTTCATCTCCATGAAGTAGAAGTCCCCTCCGGCGTCGAGGAGGAACTCCATCGTCCCCGCGCTCACGTATCCGATGCGGCTCGCGCCGAGGGTCGCCGCTTCGCCCATCCGCCTCCTGAGAGACGGGGTGACGCCCGGGGACGGCGACTCCTCGATGAGCTTCTGGTGCCTCCGCTGGATCGAGCAGTCGCGCTCGCCCATGTGTACGACCGTGCCGTGGCGGTCACCGAGGATCTGGAACTCGACGTGCCTCGGTTCGACGATGAGCTTCTCGATGTACAGGTCGCCGTTGCCGAAGGCCGCGAGCGCCTCGCCGCGCGCGATCTGGATACTCCGATCGAGTTCGCTTGCGTCGCGGACCAGCCGCATGCCCTTGCCGCCGCCGCCCGCGGAGGCCTTGACCATCACGGGGTAGCCGATTCCCTCGGCTATCTCGGCGGCCTCGGCGTCGTCCCCGATCACGCCCTCGCTGCCCGGGATGACGGGCACCCCTGCCTCGACCATCATCTTCCGCGCCTGGGACTTGTCTCCCATGAGCCGCATCATGTCGGCCGTCGGCCCGATGAAGGTGATGCCGTGCGCCTCGCAGATCTCCGCGAACTGCGCGTTCTCGGCGAGGAAGCCGTAGCCCGGGTGGAGCGCTGCGGCCCCCGTGACCTCGCAGGTGCTCAGGATGGCCTGGATGTTCAGATAGCTCTGGGCGGCGGGCGCGGGACCGACGCAGACCGCCTCATCCGCGAACTTCACATGGAGGGCGTCCTCGTCGGCGTCGGAGTGGATCGCGACGGTCGCGATGCCGAGCTCCTTGCAGGCCCTCATCACGCGGAGGGCGATCTCGCCTCTGTTCGCAACGAGGATCTTCTCAAACACCGGCGCACCACCTCGGATCGGAGGGAGAGGATCAGTCGGGCTGAACCATGAAGAGCGGCTGACCGAACTCGACCGGCTGGGCGTTCTCGGCCTCGATCCTCACGACCGTGCCGGAGTGCTCCGACTCGATCTCATTCATGAGCTTCATGGCCTCGATGATGCAGACGACCTGCCCCTTGTTGACGTGGTCGCCCTGCTTCACATACGGCGCCGACTCCGGCGAGGGCGAGGAGTAGAATGTCCCGACCATCGGTGAGACGATCGGAGCGAGCCCGGAATCGGCTTCGAGAGAGGCCTTCGGCGTGGCGGTCGGGCCGGCGGCCGGCGGCGCCTGCGTCGGCGCGCTCTGGTGTGGCGCTGCGTGGACGAGCTCGCGGGCGTGCGCGGCCTGACCGCTCTTGACGATGCGCACCGAGCCCATGATGCTCGTGACCGTCAGTTCGTTGATGTCGCTCTCTTCGACGAGACGGATGAGCTCCTCGATCTTCTGCTTGTCCATGGCGCCTCCCGAAGATGCGCTGTGAGCGTGGGCTCAGACGCGGGAGAGATACTCCCCCGTGCGAGTGTCGACCTTGATGACGTCGCCCTCCTCGAGGAAGAGCGGAACCTGGACGACGGCGCCCGTCTCGAGCGTGGCGGGCTTGGTCCCTCCCGAGACGGTGTCTCCCTTGACGCCCGGATCAGTCTGTGCGATCTGGAGTTCGACGAAGTTCGGAAGCTCGAGCACGATCGGCTCCGCACCGTCGAAGAGCATCTCGATCTCGAAGCCGTCCTTGAGAAAGCGCGCGTTCTCCTCCCCGACCGCCTCGAGCGGGAGAGAGAGCTGCTCGTAGGTGCCGAGCTTCATGAAGTGGAAGAGGTCGTCGCGATAGAGGAACTGCGCCTTCTCCCTTTCCAGGCGGACGTCCTCCACCTTCTCGCCGGCGCGCCACGTGACATCGAGGACGCGGCCGGTCTTGACCTCCTTGAGCTTGCTCCTGACGAACGCTCCGCCCTTGCCCGGCTTCACGTGCAGGAACTCGACGATCGTGTAGAGCCGGCCGTCTCTGCGAATCACCATTCCGTTGTAGAAGTCGTTGCTCGTTGCCATGCCCGGTTCCGAACCCCTTGAGAGACTGGGTCTGCGAGTCGATCATGCCAGACGGAGGATACAACCCCGGCCCCGCGAGCGTCAACCGCTCTGTGGGGCTCCGGATGGCCCCTCCTGTGGGCCCCGAGCCCGGATGCGCCGCGCCCCGAAGGGCCCCGAGAGGCGTCCTTCGGGACGCGAGGGAGGTTCCCGCGTCGGCGCATCGGCGTCATCCGACCGTCGCGAGCATCCGCCGGTACTCCTCGAGCCTCTCTCGAGCCTCCGCGTTGTCGGGATGGCGGTCGAGGACCGTCTCGCAGACCTCGACGGCCTTGCGCGCGAGGCCCTGTCTGGCGTAGATCTCGGCCAGCGTGAGCGTCGCGATGCCTTCGGCGGCGCCTTCCGCGCCGCTCCCCGGATCCTCCTGAGGTGCGAAGAGCTCGGCGAGGTCCGCCAGCTCCTCCGCGAGGTCGCCGACCTCGGGGATGCGGCTCTCCGGAGCCTCCCCGATCTCCCCTGCCGACGGCTCCTCGCCGAGGGCGGCCGCGGCCTCGCTGTTTCCGGGATCGAGCCGCGCCGCTTCGCGGTACGCATCCTCGGCTTCTCCGGAGAGCCCCGCATCCGCGAGCGCGCGGGCCAGGGCGATCCGGATCGCGACGTGCTGCGGAAACGCGTCGACGCCCTGCCGCGCGACGCGGAGGGCGCCCTCGGTGTCCCCCAGACGACGAAGCGCTTCGGAGAGCGGCGCGCAGACGCGCGGCGACCGCTCGATCGCGAGCCGTCGCTCGAGGTCGTCCGCGGTCGCCCTGAGCGCCGCAGCCTCGTCCTGCATCACCGCTCTTCTCCGTGATCGAAAAGGCTGGTACCCGCGGGCCCGTGGCCGCCGGTTCGTCGCAGGTACGTTAGCAGAGTGTTTGAAGCCTGTCAAGCCTCCAGCCGGGTGCCCGCCGTGGCTCCGCTACCGATTCCCCTCCCGCTCACCTCCGGCGGCGAACGTCCTTGCTACCGCGTCGAGATTCCGCATGTGCTGCACCTTCTCGAGCCCCGGCGCGAAGAGGCTGACATCGACGAGATAGGTCCGCCCGTCCGACGGGTCGTGGAAGCAGTAGGTGCGGAACGGACCGCCACCGACGAGTTCGGCGTTCGTCCACCAGGCGGAGACCCGGACGGCCTCGCGTCCGCCGAAGCTCACGGTGTCGAAGACCGACGGGCGGCGCGGCTCGTGGGTGTCGCCGTCGTAGAAGCGTTCGGTCAGCTCCTCGCGGACTCCGAGAGCGAAGTCGGGCCGCACGTCCTCGGACGACCCGGCCTGCCAGTAGACGAAGATCGAGCGGTCCGGCCGGTCGCGACGAAAGAAGACGAAGCGCGTTCCCTCGCCGGTCGTGTACATGTCGTACGACGGGGGTACGCAGAGCGACCAGCCGAAGCGTTCGGCCAGGCCCTCGGCAACAGCGCGCTCCTTCTCGCCCGAGCAGAGGCGCTCGACGTCGCGCTCGAGGGCGGTCGCGAGGAAGCGTGAGAGAATCTCCTCGCCATGAGCCTCGACGTAGTCCAGGACGTCCTCGTAGGTCGTGCCCACGAGAGCGGCACCGATCTGGCCGTCGGCCCAGATGTCTCGGGTGAGGAGCAGTGTGCAGGGCGATCCCCTTGCGGCGCCGAACGGAGCGCGCCTGACCAGCCGCTCGACCTCGCCGTCGCCCCAGACGCCGACGAAGAGGATCTGGCGGCGGTTCCTCAGGTCGCCCATCTCGTCGGGAGTCGTGAGGGTGGCGCGGTACGAAGGCTCGTCGAGGAGCCAGGGGATCGCGCGCGTCATGGCGGTCTCGATGCCAGCGAGGACAGGTTTCGGCGCGCTCTCGTCGTGCACGATGATGAGTTCGTCGGTCTCCCCAACGGCGCTGATCGTCGGGCCCGTGCAGGAGGCGGCGAGAGTCAGCGTGACTGCAACGACGGCAAGCATGGGGATCGCGAATCGTCTCATGGTCTCCTCCTAGAGGGCGAGTTCCCGCCAGTGGAGCGATCGAGCGCCGGGCGGGATCGCCGGAGCGTAGTCGTCGCGCGCGAGGGGCTCGCTCCGCCTCAGCCTGGCGTATCGGAGGACGGCACGGGCCGTTTCTCCGGAGTCGCTCTCGACCTCGACGACGACACGCGAGGGGCCTGGTTCTCCGCTCTCTCCGGGACGAGCGTAGCTGACCAAGAGCATCGTCGCGCCGTCGGAGCCGGTCAGCTCCAGTTCGGTCAGGAGGCCGCTCTCCGTCTCGACGCGCACGGGAAGACCGGCAATTTCGCCGCGAAGCGTCGAGAGATCGCCGGAGACAGCGAGGGTGGGACTGCCGAGGCCGAGCAGAAACTCCGGATCGACCGCGCCCACGAGGAGCGGAGCGAGGTCGGGCGGCCCGACCGCAACGAGGTCGGAGAAACAGCCGTGGATCTCGATGACGCGGGCGGGGAAGTACGCTCGGGCGCAGTCTCCCTCGACCATGCCGAGCGCCGTGAGGGAGGTTCCGAGCGACCCGAGTCTGGGACGCAGATCGAAGCGCGCCCACCCGTCACGACTGTACGCGATGGCGAAGTCGCTCCGGAGCGTCCTTCCCGACACGGTGATCTCCGCGTCTCCGGATCCCCGAAGGGCGTCGACTCCGTCCCACGGCGCTTCGAGCGATGCGACGAACTCACGAAGTTCGGCGGGCGCCACCGCCACGCCGGGCGCGGGCGCGCGTGCGCATCCGCCCAGGATCGCGCCGACCGCGGCGCCGACAGCGAGTACGACGGCGAGTCTCTTCACCGGCCGCCTCCGGTTCGCGGCTCCGCGGCTGGCAGGTCGTCGCCGGGCGCGACGCTCTCCAGTCTCTCGATCGTCGACTCGCGGTCGGGCTCGATCTCAAGGGCGGCCCTCCACGCGGCTGCGGCACCCTCCGTGTCGCCGAGCGCCGATCTGGCGTCGCCGAGGTGCTCGTAGATCACCGCCTCGCGGACGCCGGTCGCGACAGCGGCCGCGAGTTCGCGTTCGGCATCCTCGTAGCGCCCCAGGACGTAGTACGTCCACCCGAGCGTGTCGCGGACTCGCCCGCTCTCCGGATCGAGCGCGACGGCCTTCCTGGCGTAGTCGAGAGCCCGCTCGAGATCGCGTCCCTCGTCGGCGAGCGTGTAGGCAATGAAGTTCAGGGCCGGGACGAAGTCAGGATGATCGGAGAGGATCTTCTCGTGAACATCGATCGCAGCGTCCGAGTCGCCGAGGTCGTAGAGCGTTCCCCCGAGCGCGGCGAGAAGCTCCGGTGTCTCTCCGCGCTGCGCGATCGCATCCTCGACAGACGCCACGGCGTCGGCGCTCCGGTCGAGGTCCACGTAGGCCCGTGCGAGCGCGGCGATCTCGGGCGCCGTCGCGTCGCTGCCGCTTGCGAGTGATTCGAGGAGCGGGACGGCCTCTGAGGATCGACCGAGCGTGGCGAGGAGTCTTCCGAGCGCGGCGACGGTCGCGCGGTTCTCCGGCGCCAGTCGCCGCGACCGCTCCAGTTCGACGGCGGCCTCGTCGAGGCGGCCGAGCGCGATGAGCGACCGCGCGTGCAGGTAGGCCGTGCGCCCGGAGAGCGTGTCGGCGGCGGCGCGCTCTCCGTAGAGCTCCGCCACGGCCTCGATGCGTCCCTGCGCCGTGAGCGCGTCGGCCAGGAGATCGGCGATCTCGTCCGGCGAGCGGGCGGCTCCCTCCATCGTCGAGCGGAGTGCCACCTCGGCCTTGGCCGGCTCGCCTCTGGTGAGCAGGATGCGCGCGTAGGTCGCCGTCGCCTCGGCGTCGCCGGGACACCGGAGGAGCGCCTCGGCCACCGCCTTCTCGGCCTCATCGAGCCGGCGTGCGCCCAGGAGGGCGCGCGCGACCGCGACCTTGAGCTCGCAGGTGCCGGGCTCGAGGGAGGCCGCCCGGCGGAACTGGACGAGCGCCTCGGCGTAGAGGCCCCTGGTCTCCATGAGCCGTCCGAGGCTGTAGTACATGTACGCGGCGCGCGCCCGCTCGATCCGGTCGGCCAGCGGGCCGGCGCGATCGGCGGCGGCAGGCGACGCGAGGATCGCGAGGCAGAGCATGGCGAGTGCGATTCGGACACCACGCATCGGCGCCTCCGTGAGATGAAGACCGGGCTTCGGGAGCCGAGTCTATCACGGCTTCGCGCGCCTCTCAAGCGGCCTCGGCCGCTCGCTGTCCCTTCGGGCCGGGGACCGGCCGGGACCTTTGACACCCGGGCGGGGTGTGCTATCTTGTATGCTGTGCGGTTCCGTTTGAATGACAGGGGCCGCCGGAACGTCGAATTCGCGAGAGGACCGACCGCGAGAACGCGCGGGTCTTGCCACAACGGAGGGTTACGAGTATGAAGCGCGTGTGCGCAGCAGTGGCGCTCCTGGCTCTCGTCGCGCTGGCGGGCGCCGGGTGCTACACCGTCCTCCGTCATCCGACCGATGTCACCGCCGCCTCTTCGATGTCCACCTATCGGACCTGCAGTGACTGCCACGCCGACGCCGCCTACTACCATCCCTACTACGTCTACGGACGCTCTCACTACGGATGGAACGCCTACTACGGGTATCCGTGGTGGTACGAGGACTACTGGTGGTGGCACCCGCACGACGATCACGAGGGTGACGGCCGTGACGTGGAGACCGGTTCCCGTCATCTCTGGGGAAGCGGTGGATGGGCCTCGGGAGGCTGGGGCTTCGCCAGCCCGCCGCCCGGATCGGGGCAGGCGCCGCCGTCAGTAGCGCCTGATGCTCCGCGGAATCCGGCGCGGCCCGTCAACTCCTCGAAGGCCCCTCCGACACCGAAGCGGCCTTCGTCGAAGGAGGACGAGAAGGAGAAGAAGGAGAAGAGAGAGAAGAAGGGCGCCGAGCCAGCGACGCCGGAGAAACGAGACGACGAGCGCCCGCGCTGGCGCCCCGCCGACGTGGACTGAGGAGGTGACACCATGCGGGCGAAGCTCGGCCTGCTTCTGATTCTCGGCGCGGTGGTTGTGACGGTTCAGCCGGTCGCCGCGTCCCAGTACGTTGCGCCGGTGGACGAGATTCCGTTGACATCGCTTCGGCCGACCGGCGCGCGCTCGCTCGGCATGGGCGGCGTAGGCCTCGCCGTACTCGACGACGCATCAGCGATCATTGTGAATCCGGCCGCACTGGCTCGCATGCGGCGCATCGAGGTGGGCGCCGGTCTCTCCCGCGCGGTCGACGATGTTTCGGGTAGCGCCTTCGGCGAGGGCTTCGACTCCAGTCTGTCTCGTACGCGGCTCTCGACGCTTCGCTTCGCCTATCCCTTCCCGACGTTCCGGGGGTCGCTCGTTCTTGGACTGTCACGCGAGAGGATCTTCGATTTCGGGACCGACTTCATCGCCGATGGATACCGTCGTGAGATCGAGTGGGACGAGCCCGGATCCGATGATCCTGAGACCGGGCCATGGGGGCAGCGTGAGGACTACACGGCCGACGGCGGAGTCACCGCGTGGTCACTCGGCTGCGCGTTCGATGCGTCGCCCGGCATCTCACTCGGTGCGTCGGCGTCCTACTGGACCGGGAGCATCGAGACTCGCTATCTCTGGGGTTCGTACGACGACGATGAGCTGTCGCCCTCCTACGACAGCCTCACTCTGGACGTCGTGTCCGAGGCGGACATCTCGGGCGTCCGCGCGAAGCTCGGCGGGCTTTTCTACCTGACGGATCGAGTCGCGATGGGAGTCGTCATCGAGTCCCCGGTGGCCGTGAGGCTCGACGGCGTCACGGAGACAAGCTACCGCTGGACCGGAACATCGACCGGCAGGGTCGACACGACGGTCTACTTCGTCGATGAGGTCACGCTCCCGTTCAGCTTCGGTGCCGGGGTTGCCTATACACCGACGGACTTCGTCATGATCGGCGCGGACGTCGTCTTCACGGACTGGTCCGAGATCGACTACGCGGGGCGCGTCTGGCTCGACGATCCGGCGGAGCGACGGGCGGCCTACGAAGCCACGACCGAGATCCGCGCTGGCGTCGAGTTCATCGTACCCTCGCTTCCTCTCAGGCTGCGGGCCGGCTACATGTCGAGCCCCCTCGCCTACCGCGGCTACGACATCGACTCCGACCGCTCGTACTTCACGCTGGGAGCCGGCGTGCTCATCGACACCGTGCTCGCGCTCGATGCCGCGTTCGTCACGGGAGGCTTCGAGCGTTCGCGCGATGAGACCGACTACACCGTCCAGCAGGACGAGACGCTCGTCGTGCTGGAGGCGCACTACCGGTTCTAGGCGGAACGCGTCTCGTTGGCCGGCAGGTGACGAACGAAAGCGCGGCCCGGGCTCATGGCCCGGGCCGCGGCGCGTCTTCTCTCTTCTCTCCCCGAGCGTCGAACGCCCCGGGTTCCGCCGTGAGGACGATCAGCCTGACGTGTGCTGGCGGACGTACTCCTCGATGGTGGTCCGGCTGTCGTCGTCGAGCCCAGTGAAGAAGCAGGCGATCTGGTAACCGCCCTCCTCCCCGCCCGAGGGCTGGCAGCGCACGACGACGCCGTCGGCCTTCAGGATTTCGTTCTTCACGCTGCCCTTCTTGGTCCGGATCGGAAGGACCATCGTGACCTGCATCTTGGTGAGGGGCGCGATGAAGTGACCCACGTGGCAGTAGACTCCGCCGGCCCCGATGTTCAGGCTCTCCGTCGTGATAGACTCGGCCGGGAAAGCCTCGTCGGCGCCGGACAGCTGGAGCGCGATCTGAGCCTGAACGCGCCCGTAGCGTCGACGCTCCTCTCCGGACCAGCTGTCCTTCTTTTTGGCCACTCTCTTGCCTCCAGTCTGTACGTCCCGCGAATCGGTAGCGCGTCAGGCGGCGACGAGTATCGTTCCCGCGGAGGTCACGAAACGCGGCCCCCCGAGATGATGCAGCGTGTGATAGCGACCGCGGAGGCGCAGGTGCCTGTCGAACGCGCCGCTCTCGGCGCTCACGCTCGCCACCTCTCCGACGAAGAGGCTGTGGTCTCCGACCGTCACCGTCTTCACGAGGCGGCACTCGATGTGGGCGAGGCACTCCGCCACGAGGGGCGCGGAGACTACGTTCGCCTGCGCCGCGGTGAGACCGGCGCCATCGAACTTGTCGCCGTCGCGCCCGGAGACCGTTCCGCAATACCAGACGGCCGGAAGGAGCCTCGACGGCGGCACGTTGACCACGAACTCCCGCGAGCGAGCGATGAGATCATGCGAGAAGCGGCGTGGGCTCACGGCGATGGCGATGAGCATCGGCTCGATGCTCACGGGCATGCACCACGCGAGCGTGATGATGTCCCGACGCTCTCGATGGAGAGACGAGGCAAGCACGGTCGGCCCGTGATTGACGAGCCTCACAGCTTGCCCCGCACCGAGACGTCTCTTCGGCATCAGCCGTTGTCCCCTGCCTAGCGGACCTTCTTCTTGTGGCGGTCCTTGCGGCGCCTCTTCTTGAGCTTGTGCTTCGCCATCTTCTTGCGACGCTTCTTCTTCAGACTTGCCATCTTCCTCCCTAGACCTCCGGCCGTGCGTCGGAGGAATCGCTCGGCGACGCCTCCGCATCGCTATCCAGCCAGTTGACTCTCTCCTTCAGAAACTTGCTGGGCTTGAACACGGGCACCATCTTCTCGGGAACCGCCACCTTCTGGGAGCGGTCACGAGGGTTGTACTTCATGCTGGCCTTCCGACGCTTCACCTTGAAGGTGCCGAACTCGCGGATCTCGATATGCTGGTGCTCGGCCAGGGCTTCCTTGATGGCCTCGAGCAGGCCCTCCACGACCGTGGAGACGTCCCGCTTCGTGAGATGCGTCCTGCTGGCTACCCGATCCACCAGATCGGCCTTCGTCATGGCCAGGATCCTCCGTCGTACGCCTGGGCCCCTCGGGAACGCGAGCCGCCCTCCGGGAGGCTCCCCCAGGAGCGTCCATGCTTCGAGTCGCCCAACATCCTAGCAGCCGCGCGGGGGCCTGTCAAATGCTTTTGTGGAGCCCACTTGGGGGACCGTAGAGGTACTGGGCTCCGAGGGACGACGATGGCCTCTCGAACGCGCGCGCGATCGACGAGGCCAGGAGGTCGAAGAGCGTCAGGCGCCTGGGCTTGACAGGCTCCCAGACCCTGGGCTCTCCCTCGATGCCGGCCATCCGACCCGCAAGTGCGACGGCGTCGTCGAGGCTCCCGAGCGTGTCGACCAGCCCCACCGCCAGCGCCTGGCGGCCGGACAGGATTCTCCCGTCCGCGATGGCCCTGACCTCCTCGATCGGGAGGCCTCGCTCGGAGGCGACCGTCTCCACGAACTGATCGTGGAGGTCGTCGACCGTCTCCTGGAGGAGCTCTCTCTCCTCGTCGGTCATCTCTCGGCTCCACGTGCCGACGTCCTTGTACTCCCCGCTCTTCACGACCTCGAAGTCCATGCCGATCTTGCGGAAGAGCTCCTCAAACTGTGTGAACGACATGATGACGCCGATGCTGCCGGTCAGCGTTCCGGGATTCGCCATGATCGTGTCTGCCGGACAGGCCACGTAGTAGCCGCCCGACGCGGCGATGGCGCCCATGGAGACCACAATCGGCAGGCCCTCTTTACTGACCTTGGTGATCCGGTCGTAGATCTCCTGGGAGGCGGCCACGCCGCCACCCGGGCTCTCGATACGGATGACGAGCGACCGCACGCCGGCGTCCCTCTGCACAGCCTCGAGGTCGTCGATGATCGCCGCCGGATCGATGAGCGCCCCCTCGATCCTGACCAGGCCGACGCGCGCCCCGGCGGTCGGCAGGCTGATTCGCTGTCCGAGAAGCGTCTCGATCGCCACGAGGGTCACGAGGAAGACGACGAGGAGCCCCACGACTCCTATGATCCATCCCCAGATGCAACCCTTCCTCGTCACTGGAACGCCGCTCCTTTCCTTCTGCGGTCGCCTAGGCCTTCCGGCCGCCCTTTCGGATCTCGGCGAGGACGGCCTGGACGATGCTCTCCTCGTCCGGCGTGAGCTTGTCTCCGGCCGCCCCGGGTGTCTCCGTCTCCGGCGCGGTGACGCAGACCTGACGCGCGTCCGCGGACCCCTGAGACCCGCCGATGCCCAGCTTCTCGCGCACGCGGAGGAGCTTCGTCACTTCGTCCCGCGAGAGCGGGGTGGTGCCTCCGAGGGCGCGGGCCGTGAGCATGATCTCCGCGAAGTGCTCGATCGTCTCCATGCGGTAGTACGCCTCGAAGATGTCGCCGCCGAGCGCGAGCGCCCCGTGGTTCTTGAGGAGCATTGCGTTGTAGGTCGGGATGAACGTCTCGATCGACTGCGAGACCTCCGGCGTCGAGGGTGTCGCGTACGACGCGAGAGGAACCTGGCCGAGCGTGAGGATGACCTCCGGCAGGATGCACTCCGCGAGCGGCACGCCGGCGACCGCGAAGCCGGTCGCCTTCGGTGGATGCGCGTGCACGACCGCGGAGACATCGGCCCGCCGCTCGTACACGAAGAGGTGCATCGCGAGTTCCGACGTCGCCTCGAGCGATCCGGAGAGCTTGCGCCCCGTTGGATCGACGACGACGAGATCGGCCGCATCGAGGAAACCCTTCGATACGCCCGTCGGCGTCACGAGAATCCGTCCCGAGTCGAGCCTGACGCTCAGGTTGCCGTCGTTCGCGGCGACGTAGCCCCGCTGCCAGATTCTCCGGCCGATCTCGACGATCTGTCTTCTCGCCTCGAACTCAGACGCCATCGTCATCCCTCGAGATCCACGGCGTCGACGACACCGACGATGACCGTGCGGATCGGCGGGTCGTCGAGTCCGGTCACGAGCCCGGCGGAGCTCCCCTCGTCGAGCACGAGGACGACGTCACCCACGCCGGAGTCGACCGTGTCGATCGCGAGGACCGACTCGTTCAGGCTGGTGAGGTCCGCTCCGAGCCGATCGACTACGAGGAGCTTCCGCCCCCGCAGATCGGCGTGCTTGACGGTCGAGACGACGTCGCCGACGACTCTGCCCAGGAACATGATTCGTCTATCCCTTCCCGTTGTCGACGACGTTGACGTCGTCGACGATGCCGACGATCGCGGCGTCGACCGGGTTGAAGCGTTCCTCGAGCGCCTTCGAAGCCTCGCGGGACTTGACGAGGTAGACGAGCTGTCCAGGGGCGGCGCTCACCGTGTCGACGGCCACGAGCGGCTTCCCCTTCCGGGAGAGGTCGCGCTCGAGCGGCTGTACGACGAGAAGCCTCTGGCCCGTGAGGGTCGGGACCTTCTGCGTTGCCCACACCGTACCGATCACTCTCGCGAGGTGCAATCGGACCTCCCTCGGGTCCCGGGTGCTAGAGGATCTTCGAGGCGACGTCCGGGTGCGGTCTCGGGATGACCACGCTCCGGACGAGATTGCCGTCGCGCCTCACGATCTCCAGCGCGGCCTCCATTGCCGCCTCGATCTCCGGGATCTCTCCGGTCATCGTGAAGAACGCCTTTCCGCCGAGACCCTTCGCGAGCCTGAGTTCGATGAGCCGGACCGGCGCCGCCTTCGCCGCGGCGTCGGCGGCGAGGATCGTGGAGGCCACCGTGAAGGTCTCGACGACGCCCAGCGCCCGGAGGCCATCGAGGTCTGTGGCCCCGAGGATGGCCGGAAAGACCTCCGGGTGAACGTGCGGGATGAAGAGCGTGTCGACGACCACGTCGCCGCCGACCTCGACGCCACGGGCCAGCGCGGATTCGACGGGCGATACCAGTCCGGCGACGACCACCATGAACTTGCCCGGGCAGATGGCCGTCGACTCGAGAATCTCGACCGGTGCGGCCTTCGCCATCTCGTCGGTGACGCGAACGCCGACCGCGATGCTGATCGTTTCGACGAGCCCGATGGCCTCTCTCATGCTCTCCCGTCCTTCTCGGGCGGCAGCAGGTACGGCGCCGCTAGGATCGCTCGATCGTCACCAGATCGTCCGTGACCGACGCGACCGCGCCGGTGATGCTCGCATGCACGCGCGCCCCGAGCCGTCGTTCACCGAGGTCGCCGATGACGTCTCCCTCGAGGACGCGGTCGCCCGGCTCGACGACCGGCCGTGCGGGCTCGCCGACGTGCTGGAGCAGAGGGATCCTGACCTGCTCGGGCTCGACGGGGCGTCGGTCGAGCGGGGCCGCGCGGTCGTATTCCGCGAGGCCCAGCCTCTGCACGAGGCGAGACGTCGGAATCTGGCGGTACTCCCTCACGTCGTCCGGCGTCAGATCGTCGCGCCGATGCGGGTTCTCGATGCCCTTTCTCACGAGTTCCGCCTTGAGATCGGCCAGGATCCTGCGCGGCTGGATGCCGAGCGGACACGCAAAGAGCTCGCACATCCCGCACTCGCAGCAGAGGAAGGCCGACGTGATGTGCTCGTGATCGACGGCCTCCGTGCCGTACTGCACCGCCCGGACCGTTCGATGCGGCTCGAGCGCGTGGCCGAGGAGCGCCCTCGGGCAGAGTTCCGTACACGCCAGGCACTGGCAGCAGGCCGCCCTGGCAAGCCTGAGTACGGCGGCCTCGCTCGCGGCGCGGTACGCGACGAGCCGATGCTCCCTCGGCAGCACGAGGAGGCCGGCCGTCGTCTTCACGACCGGTTCCGCGAGATCCTCCACGAGGATGCCCATCATGGGGCCCCCCGCAATCACCGCCCAGTCATCGCAGGTGACGGCCCCGGCCCGCGCAAGCACGTCACGCAGCGGCGTTCCGATCGGAACCTCGAAGGTCGCCGGCCGCTCCACCTCGCCCTGAACCGTCACCGTCCTTCTGGTGACCGGACGCCCGTCGACAGCGTCCGCGACGTTCGCGAGTGTCGTGACGTTCGAGACGACCACTCCGACGTCGATCGGGATGCCGCCCTCGGGGATGACGCGCCCCGTCACCTCGAAGACGAGCAGGAACTCGTCGCCCGCGGGATAGACGTTGTCGAGCACCAGGAGCTCGACGTCGTCGGTCCCTCCGAGCTCCCGGCGGAGCGCCCGAACGGCCCCCTCGTTCTTCCTCTTGACGGCGAGGACGGTCCGTCGGGCGCCGACCGACTGCGCGAGAAGCGAGAGACCCCTCACGACGCGCCCGGGGTCGCGGGTCATGAGCTCTCCGTCGGAACGCAGGAGCGGCTCGCACTCGGCGCCGTTCGCGATCACGGTGTCGGCCTCGGTCGAGGCCTTCACGTGCGTCGGAAAGCCGGCGCCGCCGGCCCCGACGACGCCGGCCATCCTGATTGCCGTAACGATCGAGTTCGCCATGTCGATGCGGCCCGTCTGACGCGCCGGGCGCTGCGCGCTCCGGCGGCAGGTCCTAGACGATGCGGAAGTAGTCGACGAGCGTGCACCGCCGCTCGCGCGTGAACGACCGCGCCGACGTCAGGCCCTCCCCCGTCGGGCTCGCGATCGTGAAACTCGTGTAGCCCTCGCCTCCGAAGCCGAGCCCGGCGTACGATGGGCCGTTCTTGACGAAGATGCTCGAGTCCATGAGCCTGGCCATCGCCGAGAGGTGCTGGATGTTCCGTGAGTGCATGACCGAGGTGTGACGGCAGTTCCGCTCGACCTCGCGAGCCAGCCGGATCGCCTCCTCGGCCTCGTCGACGACGACCAGCGGCAGGATCGGCATCATCTGCTCCGTCCAGACGAGCGGGTGCGATCGGTCGGCCTCGAAGAACGCAAGCCTCGCCGCCGAAGGACAGGGCACGCCGGCGGCATCGAGGATGACGGAGACGTCCCTGCCGACGAACTCCCGGGTGACCTTCGAGTTCTTGCCGGCTCCGAGGTCCTCGGCGATGGTGACCGCAGTGACGCGCTCGATCGCCTGTCCGCGCAGCTCGACCGCACCGGCCTCCGAGAGAGCGGTTCTGAGCGGCCCGGCCGCCTCGCGCTCGACGATGATCTCCTTCTCTGCGATGCAGACGATGTTGTTGTCGAGGCTCGCTCCCGCGATGATGTCCCTCGCTGCCTTCTCGATGTCGGCAGTGGCGTCCACGACCGCAGGAGGGTTGCCTGGGCCGGCCGCGATGACCTTCTTGCCGCGCGTCATGGCCGCACGCACGACGCCCGGCCCGCCGGTGACGACCACCAGCGCGATACCGGGGTGGTCCATGATCTCCTCGGCGGTGGCGACGCTCGGCTCGCCGACGGCGTAGAGGAGCGCGTGGGGGCCGCCGGCCTCGGCGGCGGCGCGGTTCAGGAGATCGATCGTTGCGAGCGAGACGCCCCGCGCTCCCGGATGCGGGTTGAAGACGACCGCATTCCCGGCGGCGACCATGCCGATCGCGTTGCAGATGATCGTCTCGGATGGATTGGTCGAGGGCGTGATGGAGCCGATGACTCCATAGGGCGCCGGCTCGACAAGCGTGAGACCGTGGTCGCCCGAAAACGCCCTGGGCGTGAGGTCCTCGAGGCCCGGCGTTCTCGTAGCGACGAGCGTGTTCTTGCGGATCTTGTCCTCGACGCGTCCGAGTCCCGTCTCCTCCACGGCCATCCGCGAAAGCCGCTCGACGTTCTCGAGCGACGCGCGTCGCATCGCCGCGATGATGCGCTCGCGGACGTCGAGCGGCCTCTCTCGGAATTCCTCGAAGCTCCGAAGGGCTGCGCCGACGGCGCACTCGACATCCTCGAGGATGCCCCGTCCGTCGAACGGCCGCGGGGCGTCGGAGGCGGCGCTGACGTCGTCCGCCGCGATCTCGTCGATGACTCGCTCGACGATGGCCTCGATGTTGCGTTCATCGATCGCCAAGGAATGGCCTCGCTGTCGGAACTCTCCGGAACGGACGCCGCTCCGGAGGGGGTCGCGTCGGGCAGGTGGCGCCGCGTCAGGACTTCGTGTAGAGGAGGGAGCCGTCGATCTCGATCGAGTCGACGATCGCCATGATCACGGCGTCGGCGGGACGGTCCTTCGTGAGCGTCGTCTGCCGCGCTGAACTCCCGCTGGCGTAGAGGACCACTTCACCCGGTCCGGCGCCCACGGCGTCGATGGCGACGACGAACGCCCCCGTCTCCTTGCCCTTGAGGTCGATCTGCTTCACGACCTGAAGCTTGGTTCCGACGAGCTTCTCGTCCTTCCGCGTCGACACGACCGTGCCTGCGACCTTGCCGAGATTCATGTCGTCTCCCGCTGGCGATCGTCCGGTCGGGCGCCGCCGTCCGCGATCGCGCGGATCGACGGTCGGCGCCTCGACGGACTCGCCTACTTCGCTCTCGACTTCGTCGTCTTCCCGATGGGAAGCGCGTCCTCGAGGCTCGCGTGGGGCTTCGGGATCACGTGGGTCGAGACCATCTCGCTGACCTTGCTCGCCGCCGCGGCGCCGGCTTCGACCGCGGCGCGCACCGCGGCAACGTCCCCGCGGACGATCGCCGTCGTGTAGCCGCCACCGACCTTCTCGTAGCCGACGAGGGTGACCTTCGCCGCCTTGACCATGGCGTCCGAGGCCTCGACGGTTCCCACGAATCCTCGGGTCTCGATCATGCCCAGGGCTTCGCTCATGGCTCCTCCCGCACTGCTGGTGGTCTCTCTCGAGTGCCGCTGTGATCTTCTGTGAGGCCCGACGCTACGACAGCAGGATATCCTCAAGCATGTCGTGCGGCGCCGGGATGACGTGCTGGGAGACCAGCTCGCCCACCTTGGCGGCCGCCTCGGCGCCGGCTGCGACCGCTGCCTTCACCGCTCCCACATCGCCGCGCACGAGCGTCGTGACGTACCCGCCCCCGATCTTCTCGTACTTCGTCAGTGTGACGTTCGCCGTCTTGACCATCGCGTCCGTCGCCTCGATCAGGCCGACGACGCCCTTGGTCTCGATCATGCCGACCGCGAGCTTTGGCACAGGGCCTCCCTTCCCGAACGCCGTTCGGGGGCCTTCCTAACGGAGTATCTCGACTGCGAGCGGCGGGCGGATTCCCGCCGCGTTGGCGTCGTCCGTGTCGAGATGGAGCTCGAGCGCCGCGTTCGGGTCCACGCGGACCAGCACCTTCTCGAGCACGAGCGCACGGTCGCCCGGGAGACGGACACGTACGAGGTCCCCGTCCGCGACGTGCTGGATCTCGGCGTCTCTCGGTGTCATGTGGATGTGCCGCGTCGCCCGGATCACGCCTTCACGAAGGAAGATCGAGCCGGCGGGGCCGACGAGGGTGGCCGACTCGGTGCCCGAGAGGTCCCCGGACCGCCGGACCGGCGCCTCGATGCCCAGTCGGAACGCGTCCGTGCCGGAGATCTCCAGTTGCGTGTACGACCGCACCGGTCCGAGGACGCGGACGCCCTCGATGGCTCTCCCGGACCTGCCCACGACCGTCACCCGCGCCTTGGATGCGAACTCGCCGGGCTGTCCGAGATCCCGCGCCTTCGTGAGCGCGTACCGTTCGCCGAAGAGCGTCTCGAGCGTGCTTCGGGAGACGTGAACGTGCCTCGCCGAGATGGTCACGGGGATGCCCGTGCCCGGGTTCTCTCGCTTGGGCTCGGGCGAGCGAAGCCGCCTCACGACCTCCTGGGCGATCCTGTCGATATCGGCCACGCGACCCCCTGCCGGGCACACGGCACCCCGTCGACGCGTACGCCAACGTGCTGCGCGGAGCGCCTCCCCCAGCGCGCGGGCGAGTCTAGCAAAGGCCCTGGGGGCTGTCAACGGAAACGAAGGCCCAGCCTGGGGATGCGGCTGCCGCGACCGGAGGGCGGGTTGCGGAGGGTGCCTTCGGGGAAAGGAAGATCCCCGGGCCCTCTCGATGGGACCCGGGGATCTTCAAGGTGCGTTCCCCGCGTATGCCGTGCTTCAGGCTCTGTACGACTCGTTCTGCGGTTTTGGGGATCAGCCCACGACCTGGCGACTGCTCACGCGCATGACAGGGAACGCAATGCGCTGTCTTCCGTTCCCCTGAAGAAGCAACAAGCGTGCCGGATCGTGTTCGGCCGTCGGCGGCTCTCTCGAGCGCCGGAGGGAGGCCCTAGCGGTGGGAGCTTCGCCGATCCGCGCGCCGCGTGAGGACGCCGGACGTCTGGCTGTAACAATCGGCTGGGTCTAGCCCGCGCGCCGAGCGGGTTCCCCGGCGTGATCCCGGGAGGCCGCGAGGCGGAGTCCCTCGCGGTAGGATGCAGCTACGAGGAGGTCGATGAAGGGGTGCGAGAGCCGTCCGAGCGATGACGCCCTGGCCACTCCGCGCGCGAAGGCCAGCGCGGGAGCGCTCATGGCGATTCCGAGGAGGATCCTCCTGAGCCGCCTGGAGGGCGGGTCGGCCGGATCCGGCGGCAGGAGCGTATCGACTGACAGATCGCCGGCCTTCTCCGGGAACTTCGCGAGGAGGACCGGGAGCGACGCGCGTGCGCTCTCGAGGCGCTTCGCCAGGAGTTGGTCGAGCGTGTGGGCGTGAATGTGATAGGCGACGGCCGACGCGCAGTACCAGAAGGCGAGTCCTGCCTCCTGCTCGAGCCGGTACGCGATCTCCATGTCCTCGAACCCGTAGCTCGCGAAGGACTCGTCGAAGAGGCCGGCAGTCAGGAGAGCGTCCCGCGGCACCGAGCTGTTGTTCGTCAGGAAGTAGCGGGCCGGAACGCGGCTTCCGGGGGCAAGCTTGTGTACGCCCCGCGTGTCCAGGTAGGAGTAGACGTTGGATGGACCCAGCTCGGGGGCCGTGAGGGCGTTCCCGATCACGGCCGAACCGGGGTGGTCCTCGTGAAAGGCCACGTGCTCCGCGACGAGTTCGGGCTCCGCGCGCATGTCGTCGTCGAGGAACACGACGAGATCGCCTGTGGCGGCGCGGATCGCGGTGTTCCGGGCGGCGGCCCTCCCCCGGTTCGCCTCGTGCCTCTCGACGACCAGACGATACGACGGCTCGTAGCCGGCGAGAAACCGCGGCGTCTCGTCGGATGAGCAGTCGTCGGTGACGACAACCTCGATGGCCGACGCCGGATAGCTCTGGGCCGAGACTGCGTCGAGCGTGGTCCGCAAGAGGGCGGCCTTTCCGAAGGTCGGCACGACGACGCTCACGGTCCTAGCCGCGCTTGCTCCATTCGGCGACGGCTCGCTCACAGAGCTCCTCCATTCTTGCCATGTGAACCCGGTGGTCCGCGCGCTCGCCGACGATCCTGGCGCTCTCCTCGCCGAGTCTCCGTCTGAGTCCTGGGTCGTCGATGAGGGAGAGAATGGCATCCTCGAGCGCCTTCCGGTCCAGGGGCGGCACGACGAGACCGCTCGAGCCGTCCTCGACCCACTCGAGCGCCGAAGCGAGGCTCGAGACGACGACCGGAGTGCCGCAGGCCATGGCCTCAAGCAGGGAGACGGCCGTCGCGTCGACCGACGGGACGGTGAGGAAGACGTCCGAGGCGACGAGATAGGCCGGCAGCTCCTCGTGCGGGATCCTCCCCACGAAGCGGGCCCGCTCATCGATGCCGAGATCGTTTGCGAGCCGCCGGAATCCCGCGTCGTCGCCCTCGTTGCCGGCGAAGATGAAGCGTGTGGCCGGGCGCTCGGCGAGGATCCTCGGAACCGCGCGCAGGATCACGTCGATGTTGTAGTACGGCTGGGTGAAGCTCCGGATGCTGATGACGACCGGCGCGTCACGGGGAATCCCGAGCCGCTCGCGTACGTCGGACGGCGCGTCCGGCCGGAAACTCTGAAGATCGACGCCCCACTGGACGACTTCGCATCGCCCGGGATCCGCTCCCATGCGAACCGCGTGATCGAGGATGTCTCGCGAGTCGCCCGTGATGAGGTCAGCGCGACGGAGCGCGAACCTCGCAAGTTTCCCCTTGAGAAACGACTGTCCGGGGGTCAGGTAGACGTCGTCGCCCCAGACCGTCAGAACGAACGGGTGGAAGCCCGAGAAGGCTCCCCAGTAGCCGTATCCCGTGAGGAAGTGCGTGTGAAGAAGGTCTGGCTCGAGCCGGGCGAGGATTCGCCTGACGGCGCGCAACGCGACCGCGTAGTGGAGGGGCTTGACGGGGATTCCGGTACGGATGTCGTGGATCTCGACGCCCTCGATCGGCGCGGGCTGCACGGTCAGAAGATGAACCTCGTGACCGCGCTCGACGAAGTGCGTGAGCCAGCGCTCCGTGTGAATGTGTCCGCCGATGGAGAGGTACGCGATCCTCATCGTTCGCTTCCCTCGGAGTGACGGGTCGGCACGCGCCGCTAGAGGACGACCGCGAGACCGGAGCCCGTCCTGCGTTCACGCCTCTTCGAATGGCTCCTGAGGCGCCCGCCCGCCGTCCAGACGAAGAGCCAGACGAGCGGAACGACCTTGAAGGCGTGGTTGAGAATGTGCTCGACAGCCGTCCACTCGACCTCCGGCGAGGCGACCGGCACATCGTAGAGCACGAAGAGGGTCGGCGCGGCCGCCAGGGCGTAGATCACCCACAGGATCGGCGCCCTCGTTCTCGCGTAGTAGAGCACGAAGAGCGGGAGGAGCAGGACGTAGTGGTACTCCCAGACCTCCCGGAAGACGAAGAAGTAGAGCATCGTCCAGAGACCGAGCGATTCGAGGAAGTCGAAGGGCTTTCTCCTGAAGGTGATCCAGAGGCTCGCGAGCGTGGGCACCGCCATCGTCGCGAGCACGAGCGCCCTCGTGATGGTGAGTCTGAGCGGGCCGACGAAGAGACCGATCTCGGACGCGATCGGGAACAGCCGCGCCTTGAGGACCATGAGAAGCGCGAGCACCCCGAAGTTGCCTGGATACGGGTAGAGGCTCAGGTCGAAGTTGTCGTGGCGAAACGCGCCGACCCCCGCGGGGCGCAGGGCGATGTACGGGACCGTTGCAAGCGCGAGCAGTCCGGTCGCGATCGCGATGGCCCGGTATCGCTTGAGCTTCAGGAGGATCGGCACGTAGAGGATCGTGAGGTGCTTGAGGAGCACGCTCGCGATCCAACTCCAGTCGAAGGTGCCCAGCCGACCGCGGGCGTAGCCGAGCGCCATGAGGAAGACGAGAGCGGCCATCGGGAAGGTGAGCTGCCCCATGTACTGCTCCATGTAGAAGGGCGTGTAGAAGAGCCACATGGATGCCAGGAGCGCGAAGAGACCGTCGTCGAGGACCATTCGTCGCGTCGCCACGAGGCAGGCCAGAAGGACAGCCTCCATGAACGCCACCCAGAGCCAGTACGCCACCCAGGGCGGAATCGCGTTCAGCGCGACGCCGACGGTGGCGGCGAAGAGCGGAAGGTATCGGTAGAAGTAACCGTACGGCACGACTCTCGCCGCGTCGTCCATCGGCCGCTGGTAGATGTCCCGGCCCTCGAGGACGTACCGGCCGGCCTGATAGAAGGCGAAGAAGTCGCTTCCCTGTCCGAGATTGTGTGTTCCCTCGGGGAAGAGCGGATTCAGGAAGTGCGACGGGTGCACGAGCGACCCGAGGAAGAGCGCGTGCACGACGACGGCGCAGATGAGGACCGTCCGAGCGGTTCGGCTCACGGAATCTCCTCCCGCCGAGCGCGCCCGGCGAACCTCCTGGCGGCTTTGTACCAAGCCTTGTCGATGTGATAGCGCCGGTACCGGACTGGCTCGGTGCCGAAGGCGCGCTTGAACGCCTCGACCCCGGCGATCCCGGCGCTCGACCCCAGATCGAAGAGGTGGGCGCCTTCGGCGACGCCCCGCTCGATGCCGGTGGCGTGAAGGATGTTGTTCGGGGCGAGCTGGCGGGCCGTGTCTCTCGAGACGTTGCCCCAGTTCACGATCACGTCGTGAAGCGCGAAGTTCAGATCTCCTCCGATGATCCGGCCTTCGTGTTCCGCGATCCAGAGCTGGACGACGTTCGCATCGAGCCGGCCCAGCGCCGTGAAGAACGAGCACCCGAACTCCACCCGTGTCCCCCAGCGTCGGGAGCACTCGACGAGCATGTCGTGGTAGGCGCCGAAGTCATCGGCCGTCGAGCCTCTCCTCACGGTGACCCCGGCCTTCTCCGCCTTACGGATCTTGTTCCGCGCCGAGGGCCTGAAGGCGCTCCAGATCTCATCGTACGGGCGATCGAGCCTGACGATCTGTGCCTCCTCCTCGACGGCGGGCAGGCCGCGCGCGTCGGCCGCACCCCGGAAGCGGCCGGGCAGATCGACGAAGACGAGGCTTGCGACGCTGGGAGAGGAACCGAGGGTGACGAGCCGCTCGAGGACCGCCTCGATGGCTCCGGACGGCGCCCCGGACGCGAGCAGCACGCCGCCGTAGGTGCCGAACGGCATGGAGCGGATCATCGAGAAGCCGCCTCGACGTCCAACCATGAGAGGAACGCCCGCAACGAGCCTATCGTTCTCCCACGCCGCGACGTAGAGCGGCGACCAGGTGCCGAGTCCCTCGGAGAGCGCGGTCGTCCAGCCGGTCGTGTGAAAGAACGTGGCCTCGTCGTCGTCTGTGACGAGTTCCGCCCACGCGACAGGATCGATCTCGACGGACGTCGTGATCCTCACAGCGGTCCTACCTCGCGTAGTAGCGGATGAGCTTCTCGACTGCTCCGACGACGTCGTGGGCGTCCTCGTCGCGCATCGTGGGGTAGATAGGAAGCGAGACGGCGTGCTCGAAGTACTCCTCGGTCACCGGGAGATCGCCCTCCCGGTAGTCGAGGAGATCCCGGTAGAACGGGTGGTAGTGGATCGGGATGAAGTGCACGCTGACGCCGATGCCCTCGTCGGTGAGCGCGCGGATGAAGGCGTCTCGGGAGATCGTGAGCATCTCGGTCCGGATGCGGACCGGGTAGAGATGCCACGCGTGGCAACCGCCGTCGAAGTCCGCCGGCGCAGTGAGCGCGTCCAGACCGTCGAACTCCCGATGGTAGATCTGCGCGATCTCGGTCCTGCGAGTGCGAAACTCGTCGACCCTGGCCATCTGGCAGAGCCCGAGCGCCGCCTGGATGTCGTTCATGTTGTACTTGTAGCCGGCCGCAAGGATCTCGTAGTACCAGGGACCCCGCTCCCGGTAACGCTTCCAGGCGTCGTTGCTCATGCCGTGGAGGGTCAGGGCACTCACGGCGCGCACGACCTCGGGATCGGGCGACGTGACCATTCCCCCCTCACCGGTCGTGACGCCCTTCGTCACGTAGAAGCTGAAGGACGTGGCGTCGGCGGCCGCACCGACCTTCCTGCCGTCTCTGTCCGCACCGATGGCGTGCGCCCCGTCGCCGAGGACCTTGATCCCACGGCGTCCGGCGAGATCCATGATCTCCTCGATCCGGCACGGGCGTCCACCGAAGTGCACCGGCACGAGCAGCTTCGTCCGCTCGGTGATCGCCGCCTCGAGTATCTCGGGCGTGACGTTGAGGGTCACCGGGTCGACGTCGACGAGAACGGGACGCGCTCCCATGTGCACGACCGTGTTCGGTGCCGCAGCGAAGTTGAGCGCCGGCAGCACGACCTCGTCGCCCGGTCCCACACCGAAGACCACCATGCCCAGATGCAGCCCGGCGGTGCAGGAGTTCACCGCCGCCGCGACCTCGACGCCGACGTAGCTCGCGACGGTCTCCTCGAAACTGCGCGTCTTCGGGCCGAGGGTCAGCCAGCCGGAGCGAAGCGTCTCGACCACCTGATCGATCTCGTGCTGTCCGATCGCGGGACGCGCGAACGGGAGGAACTCGTCGCGAACGGGGGCGCCCCCCTCGACTGCGGGAAGATCAGATGTCATCGTTGTCCTTCGGTTTGATGTCGGGGAAGAGCGCGCGGAGTTCGCCGATGATGGCTCGCCGGTCTCCGTGTCTCGCCAGCGACTCCAGGCTCTCGACCGTTCCAAGGATCTGCTCTGCGGCCGGTATCGACTCCGGCTCCAACGCCATGATCTTCGGGAACTTCGTCGGGGAGAGCTTCTCGCTGCTCGACCAGAGCTCCTCGTGGAGCTTCTCCCCCGGCCTCAGGCCGCTGTAGACGACCTCGATGTCGCTCCCCGGCTCGAGACCGGAGAGTCTGATGAGATGCTCCGCCAGCTCCGAGATGCGGATCGGGTCCCCCATGTCGAGGACGAAGATCTCACCTCCCCGGCCCAGAAAGGCGGCCTCGAGGACCAGCATCGCCGCCTCGCGGATCGTCATGAAGTACCTCGTGACGTCCGGGTGCGTCACCGTCACCGGTCCACCGTGCTCGATCTGCTGCCGGAACATCGGCACGACGCTCCCGCGGCTCCCGAGCACGTTGCCGAAGCGGACCGCTATGAGTTTCGTCTCGCAGCCGCGCCGCGCCCGATCGATGAGGATCAGCTCGGCGAGGCGCTTCGACGCGCCCATCACGCCGTGTGGACGGACGGCCTTGTCGGTCGAGAGCATCACGAGGCGCTGCGTGCCGTAGCGGACGGCCGCATCGACGAGCGTGCGCGTCCCGGTGACGTTGTTCTTGATGGCCTCCTCGGGGTAGTACTCCATGAGGTGCACGTGCTTGTGCGCCGCCGCGTGGAGGACGATCTCGGGCCGGTGCGTCCGGAATGCGGCCTCGACAGCGCTCTCGTCGGTCACGCTTCCTATGATCGGCTCGCGCTCGATCCCGGGACAGGTCTGCTGCATCTCGAGGTCGATCGAGTAGATGCTGTTCTCGCCTCGCCCCATGAGCAGGACCTTCGACGGGCCGTACGAGGCGACCTGCCGCACCAGCTCCGAGCCGATGGAGCCGCCGGCCCCGGTGACGAGCACCGAACGACCGGCGATGTGTTCCATCATGGCCTCGGGATCGAGCGACACGGTCTCGCGGCCGAGGAGGTCGTCGAGCTCGAGGGTCCGGATCTGGTTGATCGTGACGTCTCCGAGGAGGATCTCCCAGACGCCCGGCACGATCTTGAACGGCTTGCCGGCCTCCTCGCAGAGCCGCACGACCTGGCGGATCGTCGTGCCCGCGGCCGAGGGAATCGCGATGATGATCTGCTGCGCGTCGTGCTCGTCCGCGACCGAGACAAGATCGCCGACCGTGCCCAGGACGCGCACGCCCTCGAGTTCCCTGCCGAGCTTCTCGGCGCTGTCATCGAGGAACCCGATGAGATCGTAGCCGTGTTCGGGGTGCGCGGCCATCTCGCGGGCCACCATCCGGCCCGCTACGCCGGCCCCGACAACGAGCGTTCGTACTCTGCGCTTGTCTTCCGTCATAGCGCCCGCCTCGCAAGGCATGGGGGATCCGGAGGGACGCGGGACCCGCCTTCAGCGGATGATCGCGACCTTCCTGATGGCCTCGTCGCCCGATGGCGTCTCGATCCTGATGAGATAGAGCCCGCTCGGGACCTTGTTCCCGTCGTCGTCGAGCGTGTCCCACTCGTAGGGCTCCGTCCTCGCGTCGAGCCGTCTCATCTTCTCGCCGGTGATGTCGAAGATCTCAATCGTCGACCGGTCGGGAACGGCGTAGACCCTCACGAACCCGCGGGAGTCCCGCTCCTTCCACGGATTCGGGTAGACCGGGTAGACCGAGAGTTCGCTCCCGACCGGAGAACGAAGCAGGTTCAGGTGCGTTTCGGAGGTCCCGGTGTCGATCGAGATCGCCCAGACGCCTCCCCGTACCTGGTCGACGGCGATCTCGTCGATCTGCGAGTCGACGATCCCGTCGTCCGTGTCGTACGTGAAGGCGACCTCGCCGGTCCTGTAGAGAACCGCGGCGCCGTCTTCGGTACCTACCCAGACGTGTCCCTGATCGTCGCTGTCGATCGCTCTGGCCTGGGTCCCCGGGAGGCCGGTGATGGTCCGCCAGGTCTCGTCGGAAGGGTCGAAGACCGCGAGGCCCCCGAGCGTTCCGACCCACACCCTCCCCAGGCCGTCGACGTGCAGCCTCTGCACGAGATCGCTCGGGAGACCGTCCAGCGCGGTGTAGTGCGTCCAGGTGTCGTCCGCGAAGACCTGGGGGTCTCCGTAGTCCCACACATCGACACCGACCCTCCCGTATCCGATCCAGAGCCGGTTGTCGTGGTCGACGGCGAGCGCTCGGACGTCGTCGTCGGAGAAGAGCGTCGAGTCCGGCGTGAAGATGTTGTCGAAGTGGAACCACCGTGTCGAGTCCGGTCCCTCGATCATGAGCTCGAGCGTGCCCTGCCTGCTGTGAGAGTCGTCGCGCATGCCGAACCATCGGTTCCCGAGGCGGTCCTCGGCCATCGAGAAGACCCGCCTGTTGGCCAGATCGTCCGGGTAGTCGTAGTAGCTCCAGAGATCGTCGCTCTTGTTGGCGAAGGTGCCGCCGTCATGGAGCCGATCGAGCGTCCGATCGCCGTCTCTCGTGATCCACTTCTCGGAGCCGGAGTCCACGAAGACGACGTAGTTCCAGCTGTCCTGGCGTATGCCCTCGTCGGCCTCCTTGTGGGAGACCCAGGACACGCCGTCGTACCCCACGAGCCCCTCGCCCTGCGTTCCCAGCCAGACGGTGGCGCCCTCGACGGCGACGTCCCAGAGCCTCGGGCTTCCGGGGACCTCCACCTCGCTCCACTGGCTCTCCTCTGCGTTCCTCGTCTCCCCCGCGCCGGCAGACACCGCGACGAGCGCCGCGAGCGCGAGTGCGAGTGCCATGGTGCGTCTTCGCATGTCGTCTATCCTTCCTGGCTCGCCGTGTCCGCCGCCGCGGCCGGGGCGGAGCGCCGGAGCGGCGTCTCGCCGCAGCGCCCCAGGATGCAGCGCGTGATCCACCTCAGAATAATCTCGAGGTCGCCCCCGAGCGACCAGTTCTGCACGTAGTAGGCATCGAGTGCCGTCGGGTCGTCCGCCGCGGCCGAGAGGGACCTCCCGGCAACCTGAGCGAGTCCCGTGAGCCCTGGCCTGGCGTCGAAGCGGAGCATACCACGCTCGTCGCACGATGCGACGGACTCGGGCGTGACCGGCTCCGGTCCCACGAAGCTCATCTCTCCGCGGAAGACGTTCACGATGGCCGGGAAACGGTCGAGCCCGTGTCGAAGGACGAACCTCCGAAGCGCCGACGGCGATCGGCTCTCAGCGAGCGTGATCATCTCGAACGGCCTCGCGTCGCGCCCGGCGGCGCGGAGCGTCTCGAACGGCATTCGTCTCCGAAGGCCGCCGATCGCGAGGGTCACCACGAGCGCCGGGCTCCAGACGGCGAGCAGCGCGACGGCCGAGATGATGTCGAAGAACCGCTTGAGGCCGGCCCCGGCGCGCAGCAGCGCCTCGCGCTCGAAGGAGAGTACCGGGAGATCGAGGAACTCCTCCACGCGCGCGCGCTGCGTGAGGATGCCGGTAAGGCCCGAGACCATCTTGACGTCGATCGCGCTCCGCCTGGCGCTCAACAGGAAGTCCGCAAGCTTCTCCTTCGGAAGCGAGGGGTCCGCGAAGATCACCTCGCCGATGCGCTGGCGCTCGATGAGGTCGGGAAGCTCCTCGAGCGACCCGATGACCGGGAAGCCGGTACGCTTGGGCTCGCCGTTCCCGCTCGAGACGAGCCCGGCGAGGTCGTACCCGAGCTCCGCGTCGGAGACGAGCCGTTCGGCGAGCCGCGACGCCGTGTCGTCGGTTCCCACGATGACGGCCCGCGTAAGATCGAAACGTCCGGCGCGGACCGCGCGGTGGAGCGATCTCTGCAGCATTCTGAGGAGGGTCGCCGTAACGACGAAGAGGGCACAGAATACGGCCACGAGCACTCTCGAGTAGACGGTCTGATAGGCGAGAAAGGTGCTCGCCATGAGCACGACAGCGGAGACGAAGGTTGCCCGGAAGACCCTCAGCGCGGTCTCGGAGCCCGGCTCGCGCTCGCGGCGCTCGTCGTAGAGACCGAAGAACGCCATGGAGAGAAGGAGAACGAGGTTCGCGAAGACGAGGAACGTGCCGTAGACACCGAAGCCGAACATCGGCTTCGCGAGGAACCCGCGGAGGCTCGACCGCAGGAAGTACGCGAGGGCGAACGATCCGTTCACGGCCACCAGGTCCGAGAAGACGAGCATCGAGATCAGGATCAGGCGCCGGAACTTCTTCACGATGTAGATCACCCTTCCCCACTTCTCATAGAAGTGGAAGAGAGACATCATGTGTGCGACGAGCTGCCGAGAGATCCCCGGGCGGGCGCTCTCGCGCGCGTAGCGGTGGCGCATCACCGCGTCGGCGACGTAGTAGACTCTCCAGCCGCCGCGCCACATCCTGTAGCACCAGTCGACGTCCTCGAAGTAGAGGAAGAAGCGCTCATCCATGAGGCCGACGTCGTCGGTCGCGCTTCTCCGGACCATCATGCACGCGCCGATGATCCAGTCGACGGCGCGCGGCTCAACGTGGTCGTAGTCGAGCATGAGGTAGCGAGGAATCGTCGAACTGCGTCTCAGGACCTTGCCGAGGAACGTCCTCCGCAGAAGGAGCGTCCAGAACGTGTAGAAGCGACGGCACGAGTGCTGCGTCGTGCCGTCGGAGTTCAGGAGCTTGGCTCCCGCGATGCCGCCGTCAGGATGCGCGTCCATGTACGCGACCAGGCGGTCGATCGCGCCCTCGAGAACCACGATGTCCGGGTTCAGAACGAGGATGTAGCGGCCGCCAGAGGCCGCGATCCCCTGGTTCACGCCCCTCGAGTACCCTACGTTCGACCGGTTCCTGATCAGTCTCGTCCAGGAGAACCGATCGGCAAGATGGTCGGCAGTCCCGTCGGTCGAGTGGTTGTCGACGACGATCGTCTCGATGCCGCACTCGGTGTGCGTATCGCGGATCGACGTCAGGCACTCGCCGACCGTCTCGACGCTGTTGTACGTGACGATGACGATCGAGACGTCGGGTGCCGAGCCTGGACCTACGTCTTTCCGAAGGTCCTCTCGAACCTCAGATACCAGACCAGCCACATCGCTTCCCACACAATCCGCCGGGACATCTTGGACGTCCCGGCGTGCCTGTCGACAAAGACGATCGGGATCTCGTGCATCGAGAATCCCTTCCTCCAGCAGCGGAAATTCACCTCGATCTGGAAGGAGTAGCCGTCCGACCCGATCGTATCGAGGTCGATTTCCTCCAGCACACTTCTCCGGAAGCACTTGAAGCCGCCGGTGGAGTCCCTGAGCGGCAGGCCCGTGATGATGCGGGTGTAGACGTTGGCGAAGTAGCTCAGGAGAAGCCTGCTGACCGGCCAGTTGACGACGTTCGCGCCGGAGATGTACCGCGAGCCGACGACGACGTCGTGCTCCTTCGACTCCTCGACGAGCGCCGGGATCATCTCGGGGTTGTGGGAGAAGTCCGCGTCCATCTGGATCACGCGTTCGGCGTCGCTCTCCAGTGCGCGGGTGAAGCCCCGGACGTAGGCCGAGCCGAGGCCCTGCTTGCCGGATCGGTGGATGACATGGACCCTCGGGTCACTTCCCGCCAGCTCATCCACGTACTCGCCCGTGCCGTCCGGTGAGCCGTCGTCGACGACGAGCAGCTCGACGTCGGGAAGCTGATCGAGCACCAGGGGAGCCAGACGCTCGATGTTCTGGCGTTCGTTGTAGGTGGGAACGACCACCATGACCTTCATCGGCGACGTCCTCCGGCGGACCGACGGGACGGTACGGCCCAGAGCGCGGCGATGAGAGCCGCGGCGAGCACCGTGACGAGGAGGCCGCTCCGGAGGGCGGCCGACTCGTATGTCATGACCACCGTGTGCTGCCCCGCCTCGAGATAGACCGAGCGGAAGGCGTAGTTGGTGCGGTAGATCGTCGTCTCTTCACCGTCCACCAAGGCCTTCCAACCGCGTGGATAGTATACTTCGGAGAACACGAGAAGACAAGGCCGCGCGATCTCCGCCTGGACCTCGATCCGCTCCGGCTCGTGCGAGACGATGCTGACGGCGCTGCCCTCCGTGCTTTCGACGGGGCCCGGCAGGGTCCCCACGATGTTCGCGTAGCGCGACGGATCGAAGTTCTCGTTCTCGTACTCCCTCAGCGTCAGGCCCGGAGCCGAGTGTTCCTTGACCTCGCCCACGAGGAAGGCCCGAGGCAGAACCGCGAGGTTCCGGTAGACGCCCGGCGCAACCGGCTCGAAGGCCGGATGATCGAAATCCTGGGGCGTGACGATGTACGCGGCGTTCAGCATCGCGAGGAGCTTCAGGTTCCCCATTCCGATGCCCGTGAGAAGATCGTTGTAGACCTTGAGCTTCGCTGGATGGTAGCCGCCGACCGACTCGATCCGATGATACATCCATGAATTCGACGAGAAGGTCTCGTCGACCGGGGCCACCCGGAAGACGCCCGGCTGTCTCTGGAGGTACTTCACCGCCGGGGTCGCCGGGTAGTACGAGGAGAGCGGGCGCATCCGCTCCGGCTCCATGAACCTGGCGTTCAGGATGCTGACCTCCCAGAGCACCAGTCCGACAAGGAGGGTCGTCGTGACGACCCTCGGGAGCTTCCTCGTGGCGGCTGCGAAGATCGCGACGCCTGTGGCGCACGCGAACGCGATGAGGATGCCGCCGTCGCGGCCAGCGAAGCGCACGGCGCGCGCCGCAATCTCGCGGAGCTGCGCCGGAGGGGCGCCCGGGTGCCTCGCGAGGAGCGCGTTGGTCGCCGTCTGAGCGAGACCGGACCGGAAGAGCAGGACGGCCGCCCCGATCGCGGCGCCGACAACGACCGTCCCGACGATCCAGCGCGTCCAGGGCTTCTTCTCGTCCCCCGTCTCGCCGAGGAGGACGCTCGCGCCGTGTCCCGCGAGCGCCGCGGCCGAGAACTGCGAGACGAGCAGCGCCAGAGCGGGAACCCGGAAGCGATTGAATCCCGGGAGTACGTTGTAGATCACGCGGTAGACCGGTCCGATGTGCCTGCCGAACGACATGAAGAGCCCGAGGCAGAACAGGATGGTGAGGAAACGGACGTCGCGGTCGCGCTTGCGGACGACGGCGATCGCCGCCAGAGAGAGGACGACGTACCCCACGGCATGAGTCACCTGCTGGAACGGCATGGTGCCCCAGTACGTCTCGTTCGCGAGCCCGAAGAGCGACGGAACGAGAAACGTGAGGATCTCCCTGGGGTGAAACGACCACATGGTGGCGTTCTCGAAACCCATGCCTCCGCCGGACATCACCCGGGTCGAGAACGGCGTGTACTCCCTGAGAGGCAGGAGCAGGACCGCCGCGAGCGCCGCCGCGAGGACGGCCGCGACCACGAGACCACCCGTGCGCGCCCCGATCCTCGGCCAGGGCTCCCGATCACGACGGCTCGTCGTGATGTAGAAGACGAGAAGGACCGCGACGGCGAGCCACGTGTAGTAGCTGACCTGCACGTGCCGCGCGAGGAACTGGAGTCCGCCCGCGAGGCCGAGGATCGCGATCCAGCGACGTTGCCCTGTTTCGAGGAGACGGAAGGCCGCCAGGAGGACGAGAGGCATGTAGGCCATCGTGAGGACCTTGCCGCCGTGTCCGATCGTCGCGAGTCCGACGAGGTGAGGCGAGAGCATGAAGGCCACGGCGCCGGTCAGCGCGCCCCCGTGGCCGACCCTGCGCGACCGCAGGAAGAAGAACATCCCGATGCCGGCGAGCAGGTAGTGGAGCACCAGGAAGAAGAGCCGCGGCAGCGTTACCCCGGGGATCGCTTCGAGGGCAGTCTTGAGCCAGTAGCTCGGATAGACGGCGGCGTTCCAGGTCGTGTTCTCGAAGAACGGCATGCCGGAGAACATGAAGGGGTTCCAGAGCGGCAGGTGTCCGGCGCTCATCTGCTCGGAAGCGTAGTCCTCGAAGATCGCCGCGCCGGCGAGGACGTCGACGCCCGCGAGGATCTCGCCGCCGAAGAGCACGCGCCGAAAGACGATCAGGGCGAGGATGACGATGACCCCGACCGAGATGGAGGTGATCTGCCGGTGCGTCAGGGCCGTCCGGGCTTTCGTGGCCTGCGCGGGCGGCCGAGCGCTCTTTCTGGACTTCTTCGTCATCGTAGATCCTTTCCGGAAACGGGAACGCGGCCGGGTGCGGCCCCTCCCCCGCGCGGGTCGTTCACTCGGCGTCCGGGGCGCGCGACGTGATGAAGTGCCGGAAGCCGAGCATGATCGCGTAGCCGCCGCCGAGTCTCAGGCCCCAGGCGATCGCCGTGGCGATCGCCGCTCCGAGGATCCCCATCCTGACGATGAGCGCGAGGTCGAGGGCGACGTTCACGACGATGCCGGCGAGGTTGAACAGGAGAAACGAACGGAGCGCCGGCCTCGGGAGCCGTCCGATGATGATGCTCGAAGGAACAGAGTAGAACAACTTGAGGACGCCCGACAAGGTGAAAGGAAGGATCAGATAGGCTCCCGCGTCGTATCTGCCCGCGTAGAGCCAGTGGATCACCGCGTCGCCGACGGTCAGGTAGATGAGCGCGACGAGCGCGGCGGCCGCGGCGATCCAGAGGTTGAGGGACCGGAGCGGGACCCGCTCGACGGTGTTGACCCGGGGCATCAGCACGTAGGTGACGGAGTAGAAGAGGAAGTCGAAGCCCTTCATGACTGCGAAGACCGTCGCGTAGACGGCCAGCTCGGAATACGGGAGCAGCTTCCCGATGATCATCTTGTCCATCGCGACCATGACGGACATCGAGAGGCTGAGGCCGAGGAGGAAGAAGCCCTCCCGTACGACGTGCGATGGCACCGGACGGCCCGTCTCCGCGCCGCCGGCGCCGGGCCTGACCAGGAAGAGCCAGACCGCCGAGGCGGCGAACGAGACGATGAGCGCGAGGACCGCCCTCTCGTACGTGAGGGCGCCCGCGATCCGCATGGCCGAAAGGAGGACCGCCACGGCGATCAGGGGCAGCCACCGCCCCAGCATCGCCCTCTCGTAGCGGTGGAGCGCTCTCATGACCGACGTGACGATCATGACGGCGTTCTGCGAGGCGACGAGGACGATCATCGCGGCCGCCGTAGCGCCGGCCAGGCCGTAGAAGCCTGCCCCCGCGAGTCCGATGGCCGCGCCGAGCGGCACGACCGCGAGCGCGACGCGGCGTACGTGTCTTCCGACGGCGTAGGACTCGTCGCTCCGGGCGGCGGACCGCGTGAGGAACCTCACGATCGACGCGTCCTGGCCGAGGAGCGTCAGCGTGGAGAGAAGGGGCAGGGCGCCGAGGACGAGCGAGAAGAGCCCGACCTCCTCCTTGGGGAGTGAGCGCGCGAGAATGGTCTGTGTGAGTACCTGGAGACCGGCGCCGGCGAGGACGATGGCGAAGACGCGCCCGACCCTGACGTGTGTCGGTTTCACGCCCACGAGGCTGGCGATTCGTTGCCGAGGGGAGCCGATCAACGCACCTCCGGGGGGCCGCGCCGCGAGAGCGCTACTGGATGTATCCGAGGGCGCGGAGCTTCTCCTTGATGCCCTCGTCCATCGTCGAACCGATCTCGAGCGGCTCTGAAGCGACGGCGTGCTCGTAGCTCGGGACCGAGAGGATCGGATGAGCGTCAAGGTGCGCGTCGGTGATGATCTGCGTAAGCGGACGCCCGTCCATGTCGGCGGCGACGGGGCGGCCCATGACGGCGAGCGCGGTCGGCGCGATGTCGAGGATCGTCGCGCCCTCGATGGTCGCGCCGTTCCTGAAAGCCGGGCCACTGGCGATCACGACGCCGCGGACGTCATGCATCCCCGTGAGCTGCGGGAGCCGGGGGTCGATGTCCAGCCGGTGCGTGAATCCATGGTCGGAGACGATGATGACGTTCACGTCGTCGCCGAGCGTCTCGAGGAGCGAAGCCAGGAGGCGGTCCTGGTAGCGGTAGTAGTTCGAGATCACGTCTCCGTAGCGCTCGATCTCGGCGGCCGTCACGTCGCCGTAAGGCTCGGGGTCCGAGTACTTCCAGAAGAAGTGCTGCACGAAGTCGACGCCCCGGTAGTAGACCGCGGCGAAGTCCGGCCGGTATCTCGGCAGGAACGCCTCGGCCAGGGCGCCGTAGATCGTGTCGCGCAGGAAGCCCCACCGAAGAGGCTCGTCGACGATCCGGTTCTGCTGGTAGCGCTTCTCGTCGTGCGGATAGCGCTTGTACCCCGGGTCGAAGTCGAACTGCCCGAACGTCTCCAGTCTCTCGTTGGTCGGGTGCCCCCCGGCGGACTGGAGCATCTGCACGGGCCCTCTGAGGAGCGAGTGAACGCGGTCCGAGACGAGGAAGCCACGCACGTCAGTCGCGGGCCACGTGACGTACCAGCCGACAACACCGACGACACCTCCCCCGTCCGATACGATCTCCCAGATCGGCGTGGCCCGGCGCATCGTCGCGTTGACGGGGATGTTTCTCTCGTTCACGAAGTTCCGGATGCCGTGCTTCTCGGCGCCCTTGCCGGTGGCGATGCTCGTCCAGATCCTGGGCGAGATGAGGGGTTCGATGGAGAGAAGGGGCCCCGAGCACCCCTCCTCGATCAGCCTCCGGAATGTCGGAAGCTGCCCCGCATCCACGAGCGGCCCGAGTTTCTCCCAGTCGCAACCGTCGACTCCGATGATCGCCACGCGGGGTCGATCGTCGCTCCCCCGCGCCATCTGTGCGGACCCCCTCGATCCGACGAGAAGCAGCCCCACGGCGACGACCGCGAGGACGAGCGCCAGCACGGCGCGTCCTCCCGCCGTGAGACGGGCCCGCGCGGCCGAGAGAACGCGACCCACCAGCACTGCGGCGAGCCATCCGCCGAGAAGACCGGCGGCGACTACTCCGACGAGCGCGAGGAGGTTGAGCTGGAAGGTCGTGAGCCGCCCGGCGTCGACGAAGGTCTCGGAGCCCTTGAGAGGCAGGAACGAGACGACGAGGATGGCCCAGACGCTGACGGCGGTCATGGCGCCGACGTAGATACCCTCGTGCGAGCGGCGCGCCGCGAGGCGGCGGGAGATGAAGATCGGAGCCGCCGCGAGCGCTCCGGCTACGCCGTAGCCCACGAGGAAGAGGACGACGAGCGGGACGAGCTGCTGCCGCACGAGCGAGAACGTGAAGGCGCTCGTGGAGACGCCGGCGAGCGCGATCCATGCCGACGCAACGAGCGCGAAGCCGAGCGCGAAGACCGGGAGAGCCCGGAGCGCGGCTCCCGGCGTCGATCTGGCGTGGGATTCGTGACGATCCGCGAAGGTCATTCCGCGAGAACCTCCCGGAGGGCTTCGAAGACCTCATCGACGGAGACGGCGTCCATGCACGTCGGGCTCCTGTCGCACGATCTGGCGTAGCACGGGGCGCAGTCGACCGTCGTGACTATCTTCCGCCCACGGCCGTAGAGATCGATCTCCTGCGGCGCCGTCGGGCCGAAGATCGCAACCGTCGGCACGCCGAGCGCCACGGCGATGTGGAGCCCCATGGTGTCGCCGGTCACCGTCGCATCCATCGACCCGACCACCGCGGCGAAGTCGAGGAGTTCGTGCGTGCCTCCGTCGACGGCGGCTCCGTCGGACCGTTCGATGACTCCCTCCATCCGGTCCCGGTCGCCCTGCCCGCCGAGCACCACGGCGCTGCCACCGAGGTCGGCGGCGATCCTGCGCGCCAGATCGGCGTAGCCGTCGATCGTCCATGCCTTGTTCGCGAAGACCGGGCCGGCGCCGACGTTGAGGCCGACCGCGGGCTCGCTGAGTTCGAGCTGCGCGAGGAACGCGCGCGCGCGCCCGATCGACGCGTCGGGCACCCTCAGCTCGTACGGCTCGCCCCCGTATGGAAGCCCGGCGGTCCGGCAGAAAATCTCCGGGGCCGTCAGCCTGTTCTGACGGAACTTCATGTCGTTCGATCGCCCGAGGTCGAGGTCGTACTGCGCGCCCTCGTTGAACGCCTCGAGAGTCCCCCATCGCGTCGGCGCGAAGCCCCGCCGTTCGCCGGCCTCGAGTCCGGCCGCGAAGGCGGCGGCCCGCGGCTCCTTGTCGAGCGAGAGCACGAGGTCGAAGGTCTCGGCCGAGAGAGTGATCCACGTGTCGAAGGCGAACGGCAGGGCGCGGTCGACGAGAGGGTGCCCCGCGACAAGCGGGAGGGCTCCATTGTCCGCGATCCAGGTGATCTGCGAGTCGGGGTACGAACGCTTGAGGGGCGGAAGGACCGCCGTGGTTCGCAGGACGTCACCGGCCGCGGCGAGCTTGACGATCGCGATGCGGGCGCCCATCGGCGCGTACTTCGCGCACTCCGAGCAGTCGGTGCCTCTCCCGCAGGGACGATCGCCGATGAAGTGCCGGCAGTCCCGTCGTTTGGGATCGTTCATGAGGCGCTCCGTCGGAATCTGGCCCGACTTGGCGGCCGGGCTCAACCTACTCGATGTATCCCAGAGACCGCAGCTTCTCCTTGATGCCCTCGTCGATCGGCGACTCGAGCGGCGCCTCGTCCCCGGCGCTTTCGCCGGTCTCGTAGGACGCCACGTGCGCGAGTGGGTAGGCCTCGAGGTGCTCGGGCTCGAAGCAGTCCAGCGCGGGGGCGCCGTCGATATCCTCGGGAACGGGCAGACCGAGGTAGGTCAGAAGCGTCGGGAGAACGTCGACGACCGACGTGTCCGGCAGCCTCTGGCCCGCACGGATGCCCGGACCGGAGAGGATCAGGACCCCGTCGACCGCGTGATCCCAGGGAACGTCCTTGTTCCCTTCCTTTGTTCGGATGGCCTCTCCGCGCTCCCACCGCTCCTTGAGATCGCGCTTCGTCTCGAAGCCGTGGTCCGAGGCGATGACGACCGTCACGTCGTCATCCGCGGCCGCCAGGAATCGGCCGATCACGTCGTCGACGTAGGCGTAGTATGCCTTCACAACATCGCCGTACATCCGCGCGTCGGTGTCGGAGACGCTGAAGCCCTCCTCGCGGCGGTATCCCCAGTAGTAGTGCGCGACGACATCGGTGCCCTGGAGGTAGACCGCGAAGACGTCGGGGCTTCGCTGCGTGTAGAAGTGGAGGCCGGCGTCGGCGAAGGTGCGGTCCTTGGCGTAGACCCAGCGCGCGTGGAACTGCCGCGCGGGGTCGGTGAAGCGCGAGTCGGCGAAGAACAGATCGAGCTCTCTCGTCGTCACGTCCTCCTCGGTGATCACGTAGCGCTCGAACTCGTCGTAGAGGTCATCCGGATACGTGCGTCCGGGGAAGTCCTGGACGATCAGGCGGCCGGATCGGTCGCGCGCCGCGCCGAAGGGAATGCCGTGGACGCTCCAGTTCATCGGCCACGCACGCTGGGCGACCATGAAGCCGTTGACCTCCTCGGCCGGCCAACTCGGCCACCAGCCGACCACGCCCACCGAGACACCGTGCTCCGAGAGGATGTTCCAGAAGGCCTTCACCTTGCGGAGGTTCGCGGTCACAGGTACCTCGCGGTCGGTTCCCGGGATTTCCGCGGTGAAGCCCGTGATGCCGTGTCGCTCCGGTACCACCCCTGTGGCGATCGAAGTCCACATCTGCGGCGACTGGATCGGCTCTCCGCTCTTCAGCACGCCGTACGAGCCGGTGCGCACAAGCTCGGCGATGACCGGCAGACGTCCCTCCTCGATCATCGGCGTGATGACGTTCCAGGTCGCTGCGTCGACGCCGAAGAAGAGGACCTTCGGGGAGCCGGGCTCGCCTTCTCCGCAGCCGACGCCGAGCGCGACGACGACCGACAGCAGCAGGACCGTACAGGCAGCGATGCGGGCTCTTCGAAGCATGTGTCAGTTCCTCTCTCTGCGGGTCGCGGAGTGCACGAGGCCCCGGAAGACCGCGGCTGCGTTGCCGCGGCGGCCGGTCGCGAGCTGCGCGACGGCGAAGGCCAGCATGCGTCCTCCCGTCACCGGCAGGATGCCGAGCCAGTGGTAGGGCCTCGCGTACCGCCGGTAGAAGCGAAACGTGCTCCTGAGCCGGTGGTAGATCTTGTAGGATGTCAGGCCGCCCCCGGAACTCATCGAGATCCGGTGCCAGATCCTGGCTTCCGGTACCGCCAGGACACGGTAGGACGCTCGCTTGGCACGCTCGCACCAGTCCGTGTCCTCGTTGTACATGTAGTACCCCTCGTCGAGGAGCCCGATCTCGCGGACCGCCTTCGACGAGGCGAGAAGAACGCACCCGGTCACGTAGTCGACATCGGTCACGCCGTCAAACTGTCCCCGGTCCGTCTCCCTGATGCCGCGGTGTCGGATCGTGCCCGTCCAGAACGAGACCTCTCCGCCGATCGACCAGATGACATCGCGACGATCGTAGTAGTAGATCATCGGTCCGAGTATCGCGGCTCTGTCCTCGGAGCGGGCCGCGCCGACGAGACGCCCGATGGCCTCCGGATCGAACTCGACGTCGTTGTTCGCGACGAGGACGTACTCGGCGCCCTCGTCGAGACCGGCGGCGATGCCGATGTTGGCTCCTCCGGCGTACCCCAGGTTCCGCCCGCTCTCGATCACCTTCGCCCTCGGGAACTCGCGCCGGACCATCTCCGCCGACCCATCCTCCGACGCGTTGTCGACGACGACGACGGTCAGGTTCGGATAGGTTGAGGCGAGGAGCGTCTGGAGACAGGTCCCGAGGTACTCCCTCCCGTTCCAGTTGACGACGACGGCGTGTACGAGGGGATCGGTCACCTCGCGCGCTCCATCTCCAGGAAGTCCCGGACGGCCTGGCGCAGCAGCTCGCCGGCCCTGTCCCGCTTCACCTCGAGGTTGACGTTCGCCGCGAACTCCGGGCCCTTCCCATCGGTGAAGTAGCGGACCACCGCATCGGCCAGCCCCTCGGCGTCCCTCGGCCTCACAATATAGCCGGTCTCACCGTCCCGCACCACCTCGGGGAGGCCCCCGACATCGGTGCTGATCACGGGAAGGCCCATGGCGTAGGCGATCTGCGTGATTCCGCTCTGGGTCGCCGAAACGTAGGGGAGCACCGCGACATCCGAGGCGGCGAAGTAGTCGCCGACGGACTCATCCGGCACGTGCTCGGCTACGATCCTCACGTGGTCGCCGATCCCCAGCTCGTCGATCAAGCGGTCGTAGGGGGCCCGATCGTCGTAGAACTCGCCCACGACGAGGAGGTCGATCTCGAGCGACTCGAGGACGCGCGGCAGCGCCCGCAGGAGGTACGAGAGCCCCTTGTACTCCCTCACGTAGCCGAAGAAGAGCGCCGTCGGCCTCCGCAGGCCGAGGCGGGCGCGAGTCGCCTCCCTGTCGTGATCGGCCCTCCGGTAGCAGTCGTAGATCGGAAGGGCCGCCTGTCTGACCGGAGTCGTCGGGAAGAGGGCTCCGACGCGGCGCGCCACGACGCCCGAGAGCACCATGATGTAGTCCGCGGCGGAACACGCGTAGCGCGTGAGATGCTTGTCGATCGGCCGGTTCTCGTGCGACACGACGTTCTCGCAGACGAAGGCGATGCCCGGTCCTCTCCCCCGCTTGAGCGCACGCGCGATCGTCCCGTAGCATGGCCCGAAGAACGGGTTCCACCAGACGAAGACCACGAGGTCGGGCCGACGTGCCGGCGCGAGGATCCACCGCGCCGCGCGGAGCCAGGTCAGCGGGTTCGCGGAGTCGATGATCTGTCGGGACGGCGTCGCCTTCACGGGGTCCCTGCTCAGATTCAGCTGGGTCCTGCCCGGGAAGAGGAGGCGTGGGTAGAGCTTCGTGAACGAGACGACGGACACGTCGTGGTCGGCCCTGAGGGCTTCGTAGAGGTGCGCGACGAAGAGGGCGTTGCCTCCCCGGAGAGGATACGCGGGGCCGACAATCGTGATTCGCCCCGGCGGCCCGGCGTCGAACGAGGACCGCGGGCGTGCGCTGCCCGAGCCGCGCGCCTCCTTCGCCCGGCCTCGCCTAGTCGCCACCGCCGCCTCCGCTCCGCGTGAGGCGCTCTCGGACGGCGTCCCGGCGCTCGTCGGGTCTGAGGTTGGCGATCATCTCTGCGAGAAGGCCGAACGACACGAACTGCACGCCGACGACCATGAGGAGGATCCCGAGGGTCAGAAGAGGCCTGCGGCCGATCGCCTCCCCCATGATCTTCAGTACCGTGAGGTACGCGCCGATACCGAATCCACCGAGGAAGAGGATCACCCCCACCATACCGAAGAGGTGCAGGGGGCGCGTCACGTAGCGGCGGAGAAAGAGAACCGTCACAAGATCGAAGAAGCCCCGCGCGAACCTCTCGAGACCGTACTTCGACTGGCCGTGAGTCCTCGGTCGGTGCCTCACCGGGGTCTCGGCTACGCGGAAGCCGGCCCAGTGCGCGAGGACGGGCGTGTAGCGATGAAGCTCGCCGTACACTTTGATCGCCCGGACGACGTCGCGGCGGTATACCTTGAGCCCGCAATTCATGTCGTGAAGCGAGAGGCCGGAGAGCCTCGCCGTGACGCCGTTGAAGACCTTGGACGGCAGCCTCTTCGAAAGCGGATCGCGGCGCTCCTTCTTCCAGCCGGAGACCAGATCGTAGCCGCCCCTGAGGATCTCGAGCATGCCGGGGATCTCAGCGGGATCGTCCTGCAGGTCGGCATCGATCGTCACGACCGCGTCGCCTTCGGCCTCCCGGAAGCCGAGCGCGAGCGCAGCCGACTTCCCGAGATTCCGGCCGAAGGAGAAGACCCTCACGTTCTCGTACTCCTGGAAGAGCGCGCGGAGCACGTCCATCGAGCCGTCTGTGCTGCCGTCGTCGATGAAGATCGCCTCCCAGGAGAGGCCCGCGCCGCCCAGTGCGTCCGAGAGCGCGTCGTAGAGCTCGCGGATCGACGGCTCCTCGTTGAGCAGGGGAATCACGACCGAGACATCCATCGCATGGCCCTTCCGTTCAGCCCGTCGGCGGTGGCGTCGTCGCCACCGCGTGTCATCCGCGCGGCCCGGGCGGTCGTTTCACCCGACGCGACAGAACACGCCTCTCATCATACAGCACCAGGGGCCGCCGTGAAGGGACTTTCCTCACGGCGCGTCCGCCCGGCGTGACCCGGTGCCCGCCGGCGAGGGGGCGGCTTCGCGGCCTCCCGAGCCGGAGATGCGCCGGAAGCTCTCCCCGACCCGGATACTCATCGCGCCGAATGACCAGAATCCGACGGCCGTGATAATGAGGCCCGTGAGCACGTGCGCGAGGATCATCACAGCGCTCACCTCGTCACGGACGAGGCCGAGACCGGCCGCGAAGATGAGCCCGATCACGAACTCGTTGTAGCCGATCTGCGCCGGTGGAGTCGGCAGGATGTACGAGAGCGAGAGGAGCGTGTACCCGAAGAGCACCATCGGGAACGGGACGCGGATCGAGAACGCCCAGAACATCGTCCAGAAGTAGACGGCGTCGAGCAGGACCGCCAGCCCCGTCATTCCCAGGAGCGGCCAGATCGCCTTCACGTTGTGACGCACGACTCCCAACCCGCGAACGAAGAGCTCGAACCAGTCGGAGAGCCTCGAGGACACGCGGCTCGGCAGCCAGGCGAAGGCGCCCGAGAGGATGCGCGCGGCCAGTCGCTCGTTCCTGATTGCCAGGACGAGAAGGCCGATTGCGAGACCGAAGATCGCGAGCACCGTGTAGATGAGCGTCGCCAGCGCGCCGGAGAGGGAGACCGAGAGAATCGGTAGCATGAGCACCACGAGCACGATCGAGACGAGTTCCATGAGCTTGTCGAGGAAGACCGTCGGGAGGCTCGTCGCGATCGGGACGCCCTTGAGTTTCTTGAGGAAGAAGGACTTCGCAACCTCGCCCGCGCGGATCGGGATCACGTAGTTCAGGAAGTAGCCGGCCATGAGCATGAAGAAGCTCTCCGAGACCGCGAGCCGGTGCACCGGTCTGAGGATGAGCCTCCATCGAAGACTCCGGACGAAGTAGGCCGAGAGGTAGATGACTCCCGCCGCGACGAGCCAGAGCGGACGGACGCCACGCATCAGCTCTCGTACCCGCCCGACGTCAACGCCGTAGAGCGCCAGCACGAGGAGCACGAGGCCGATCGCGAGCGCGAGCACGATGCGGACGGGCCGCCTCACCGGTGTTCCTCCTCCTCGTTCGCGCCGATCTGCGCGGACTCCTCACGGACCGCCAGGACGCCCCGGTGGTGGGCGAAGAGCGCCTTCAGGGGGAACGGCCCGCGCTCGATCAGGAAGTGGCGCTCGAGTTCCCTCTCGAGCCGCGCGCGGCGCTCCGGCTCGAAGTACGGGAGATCGTCGGGACGCCAGGTGTATCGGTCGAGACGCTTCGTACCGCCCGAGAGGCGACGACGGAGGAACGGCAGGAAGGTCGCGGCGACCTCCTCGATCGGCGAATCGATGTCCGGCCACCAGGGGATATCGACGAGGAGGCGCTCCGCGATGCGGAAGCCCTCCGCCTCGAGAAGCCGGGTGATCCGTCGCGGATGCATCATGCGGATGTCGCCGTGGCTCCAGGGCTCCCCCGACGCCACGTGATGCAGCCGGTGTACGCCGAAACCGTAGTTCAGCGTGTTCGACGCGAAGACAAGAACGAGCGAGGCGCTCGCGCGGCACATCTCTGCGATCAGCCGTTCGGGCCGCCCGACCTGCGGAAGCGCGTTGAAGTTCCAGACCAGATCGAAGGCGCGTTCGGGGACGCCGAGCGTTCCATCGGCGGAGTGGCGGATCGTCACGTGTCGGCCCAGACCGAGGGAGTCCCAGACGTCCTGCGCGAGCGCGACCTCGTCCGGGTCGCCGAGCACGAGCTCGACCGACGCGCCGGCCTGCGCGAGCGGGATGCTGTTCAGACCCCGGATGCCCGTGATCCCGTCGATCGGGCCCTCGAGTACCGTCCCGATGTCGTACCGCTTCGCGAGCCTCTCGACCAGGTCGGCCACGGCGATCCGTTCGTACGTCGTCCCGAGGCCCGTGTCTCTCTCCACGGCCGGCATGAACTACAGCTCCCTTCTCAGCGTTTCAGCGACATCGCGCGCGGTCGGAGGACACCCGGGAAGGTGCAGCAGTCCCTCCTTCCGGGCGAGGCCTCGTGTGCACTCCCCGAGGCAGATGACCCTGCCCGGAGCGTCGGGCACGCGTGCCTCCCGTCCCTGGATGATGTGGAGCTTCCCGATGAAGCCCCAGTACAGAAGCTTCGGGACCAGCGTGAACCAGTAGCGCGGCTCGCGGATGGCGAGTTTCACGCCCGCCGAGAAGGAGTCGATGCACATCGAGCAGGCGGTGCAGTCGCGCCACGAGTAGATGTTCATGACGCGTCCGTATTGCTCGTTGGCCGGCGCGAACGCGCGCGACGGCGCGCTCCCGACGATCTCCGGATCGAGACTGCCGAGCCCCTCGGACGCGCCGATCCTGAGGTGTCGGATCTCTCGGGGATCGAAGCCGACGAGCCTCGCGGCGGCTGCGTCGAGCTCGAGCATGACTGTCCCGATGGCGAGAACACCCGCCCTGACCGGTCGGCCGTTCAGCGGACCGTCCCCCTCGACACCCACGATCCCGTCGAGGACGATGAGGTCCGGCGGTCTGAGTTTCGCCTGCTGGACGAGCGGATCGTGGAGGCCGAGGTGGTGGTCCCGCTTCTTGTCGGCCTCGGAGAGCATGCCCTTGTGGTTCTTGATGGAGAGGGTCACGGTCGTATACCCGTGCGTCTTGAGCTTCGGGATGTTCACGTAGAGGTCGGAGTCCTCGAGGATCGCCGGAACACCCAGCTTCCCGTACTTCCACTCGCGCTCCCTGCGCTCCGCGGTGTTGAAGTTCACGAGTCGCACGCCGAGCCTCTCGGCAAGTCTGCGATAGCCGCTCTTCTCGAAGACCCAGTCGACGTCGAGCCCCACGCCCGGACCGTCGGCGATGACGATCTCCGCGACGCCTCTGTCCCTCAGTAGCTGAACGACCGACTCCGTCACCGCCGGGTCCGTTACGATGCCGGTGCGCGGATCGGCGCCCGTGACGATGTTCGGTTTGAGGATGGCGGAACGCGCACCTCCGAGGTCGAGCTCGAGAGCCTCGAGACCGGCCTCGAGCGCTCCGAGGATCTCGCTGACGCTGTATCGGCGAACCTCGTGAAGGAAGACAGGCACGCGGCTCCTCCGGCGATCCTAGCCGCTGTCGTCGCTGCGGCGTGAGACAGCCACCTCTCGGGCGACCCGGGCTACTGTCGGTACGTCCATGAGCATGTTCGTATACGAGGCATTCGCCAGCGGGCATGAGCAGAGACCGGCCCGAACGGCCTTCCGCTCGGCCGCCGCCTTCTCGCCGAACCAGATCCGCCGGAAGTCGTAGTCGGCCTCCCGCAGGTTTCCCACCGGCAGTGCCTTGATGCAGCAGAACCAGACGTCGCCGTCGGGCGCGATCTGGGCCGAGGCGACGCCCGCGTAGCACGGGATGATCTGGCGACGCTCGGAGAGATAGCGCTTCACCATCTCGTAGTAGCGGATGCGGAACGACTGGGTGACGCGGCTGATGCCCTCGAAACGCTGCTCCTTGATTCTCGCGACAAGATACTCGACCGCGCGCGCGTAGTCCTGGGCGCCCGGCGTGACCCCGGCGCCCATCGTGTCGAGCTCCACGCGCTCCTCGGCGATCTCAGTGATGAAGGAGTCGGGCGCGAGTTCCTTTGTGATGGCGCGGTGGATCTCCGGAACGCGGTCAACGTTGTGGACCGAGATGACCGTGTGGACGCCGATCGTGAGGTTCGGTGCGCAGAGCTTTCTCAGGCCGGCGTAGGTCTCGAGGGCCTTCTCGTAGGATCCCTCGACGCCCCTGATCCTGTCGTGTCTCTCTCCGATGTCGTCGATCGAGAGGTTCACGATGATCTGGGTGTCGGGACACCTCGCTGCGATCTCGTCGACGACGTCGGGGATCCTCTTCGAGAGCAGACCGTTCGTCGGGATGTTGATGATCCCGGGGCGATTCCGGTCGTGCGCGCTCGCGCAGATCTCCGCGAGATCCTCTCTGAGAAACGGCTCTCCCCCGCTCATCGTGAACCAGTACGGCGCGCGCCCGAGCGAACTGAAGGTCCGGTCGAACTCCTCAAGGGAGAACTCGTCGGCCCTCTTCTTGTAGACGTTGCACGTCAGGCACCGCGAGTTGCAGCGGTACGTGACGCTCACCGTCAGGTTGAGCGGCAGGAGCCTCGGCCGACCGAGCCTCCGCATCATCGCGTAGAGAGGTATGCTCAGAAGGACCTTGATCATGAGGCGTCCCCGGTACCGGTTCCGAGCCGGTCGAGCGCCTTCGTCGACTCCGCCACGTCCCAGGTGTAGGGGTTCCGCTTCAGCACATGGTAGTCGAGCACTCCCAGTGCCCTCCCGACGAACTCCAGGAAGATGCCACCCGTCGTCCAAAGGAGGTTCCTCGGCGTCGGCGTGAGATCCTGGAGGAGGACGCTCAGGATGCCGCCGACGTTCTTCGTGGAGACCTCATAGGCCTGCTCTCTCTCGAGCCACAGATGACCGGCGTAGATGCGGCGGCGCTGCTTCAGGAAGTCCGAGACGTTCGAGGCGCCCTTGTTGTAGACGAGCGCATCCGGGACGTAGCGGAGTGAGAGTCCGTCCCCGACGACCATCGCCTCGATGCTTGCCTCGTCGACCGCCGTGTCCGGAGGGATCGCGCGGACCGTCGAGCGGAAGGCGACCATCTCGCCGAGCTTCGGTGACCTCAGAGCGAGCCGGTGGTGCAGCCGCCACAGCATGTGGACGACGAAGCCCATGAAGGTTCCCTCGTCGTCGACGGGCATCGGGCGCGCGCCGGCCATGCCGGTCTCCGGATCCTCGAAGACCGAGGCGAGACGTTCGACACAGTCCGGAGCGGGGACGGTGTCGCCGCTCTCCAGGATGAAGACGTCTCCACGCGCGTCGGCGAGATAGAGGTTGATCGCGGACGCCTTTCCCTCGCGTTCGTCCTGGCGGATGAGTCGGATCCGCCGGTCGCGCTCGGACCACTCGCGGACGATCTCGTCGGTCCTGTCCGTCGAGCCGCTCGAGACCACGACGATCTCTTCGATCGAGACGCCCGAGAGACGCTGCGTCGTCAGGGCCTCGAGGAGCCGTGCCATGTTCCGCTCCTCGTTGTAGGCCATGACGCCGATGCTCGTCGTGATCATCCGTTCGCTCCGGGTCCTGAGGCAGCCCGACCTGAGTCTACTCGCCTCGTGACAGACGGTCGGCCAGAAACGAGGGCAGCCCCGCCTCCACGATCTTCCCGGCGGCGCTCTCGTGGTCGTACGGGACCCGGACGCGCTCGATCGTCGAACGCTCGTCGTCGTAGATCCCGTAGGCGGCCCTCGGATCGCCGTCGCGCGGCTGGCCGACGCTGCCGACGTTGATGATGTACCGCGCACCTTCGGCCAGCTTCACCGTGTTCCCGTGCTCCTCCGAGATTCCCGCCGCGTCGCTTCGGATCGTCAGCGGAACGTGTGAGTGACCGATGAGACAGAGGTCTTCCTCGAAGGCATCGAACTGCTCGCCGGCGCCTCGTGCGCCGAGGATGTATCGCCAGCTCGCGGGCTCTTCCGGGGAAGCGTGGACGAGCCGAACCGAGCCCTGGGCGAATGTGAGCGGCAGGGCGGCGAGGTAGTCTCTGTTCTCCTTGGTGAGGACCTTCCTCGTCCAGGCGATCGCTGCCCGGCCCCACCTGTTGAAGAAGGAGTCCAGGTTCGGATCGTTCGCGGCGTGATCGTGGTTGCCCCTGACCGCCACGTTCTCGAGCCCGCGGAGCGTATCGACAACCTCATTGGGGTTGGCGCCGTATCCCACCATGTCGCCCAGACAGATGATCGAGTCGGCACCGCGCTCCGCAACCGACTCGAGAACGGCTTCGAGGGCCTCGAGGTTGGAGTGGACGTCGGAGAGGATCGCCCGTCTCATTCGGCCTCGCTCTCTGCCCGAGCCGCGCCGCTCCGGACTTCCCTCGCAACCCTGTCGAGGACCCCGTTCACGAATCTCCCGCACTCCGCGGAGCTGAACTTCCTCGCGATCTCGACGGCCTCGTTGATGATCACGCCCACGGGCGTGCCGGGAGCGTGCATCAGCTCGTAGACGCCGATGCGGAGGACGGTACGGTCGACGGTGCCCATTCTCGAAATGTCCCAGTGCTCGCTGGCGCCCGAGATGGCCTCGTCGATGGGGGCCCGCTCACCCCGAACGCCGGCCACGAGGCGCTCCGCGAACCGACGCGACTCGGCGCGCGTAGTCTCGATCCCCGGGATCGCTCCGTCTTCGAGCCCGGTCAGCTCCTCACGGTAGAGGAGCATGAGGGCCAGCTCGCGTCCCTCACGCCTGAGACCGGCGCCGGAGCGCCTCTCGAGGCCCACGCTACGCCATCCTTGCGAAAAGGTCGGCAAGCTCCATGGCCGCGCGCGCTGCATCCCAGCCGCGGTTGCCGGCCTTCGCGCCGGCCCGCTCGATCGCCTGCTCCAGGGTGTCGGCCGTCACGATGCCGAACGTCGTCGGCACGCCGCTCTGCATCCCCGCCTGCGCGATGCCCTTCGCGACCTCCGCGGCCACGTAGTCGAAATGGGGCGTCGCGCCCCGCACGACCGCCCCGAGACATACTACAGCATCGTAGCTGCCCGAGTCACCCATTCTCTTGGCGACCACCGGGATGTCGAACGCGCCCGGAACCCAGGCGATCGAGATGTCGCCGTCGGCGGCGCCGTGGCGCCTGAGGCAGTCCATCGCTCCCTCAAGGAGCCTGAGCGAGACGAACTCGTTGAACCTCGAGACGACGATCCCGAACTTCCTGCCCTCGCCGCTGATCATGCCCTCGAAGACCTTACTCATCGTTACCTCCCTCGAGCGGGCCGGGGACGGCCGCGACTCCGTCGGGGCTCTCCTCGTCGCAGATCTCAAGATCGAGAAGGTGCCCGAGTTTCTCCTTCTTCGTCGCAAGGTAGTGCGCGTTCTGGCGGGTCGGTGTCATCTCGATCGGGACGCGCTCCACGATCGCCAGGCCGTACCCCTCGAGCCCGACGATCTTGCGCGGGTTGTTCGTGATCAGCCTGATCCTCCCGACACCGAGGTCGGCGAGAATCTGGGCCCCGATGCCGTAGTCCCGAAGGTCGGCCGGGAAACCAAGCTCCTCGTTGGCCTCGACGGTGTCCCTTCCCCGATCCTGAAGCTCGTAGGCCCGGAGCTTGTTTGCGAGCCCGATCCCCCGTCCCTCCTGTCGCATGTAGAGGAAGACTCCCTCGCCCTCGCGTTCGATCATCTGGAGCGCGTGGGCGAGCTGGTCTCCGCAGTCGCAGCGACGCGAGCCGAAGACATCGCCGGTGAGGCACTCCGAGTGGACGCGCACGAGGACCGGGCGGTCGGGTCCAGGCTCCCCCTTCACGAGCGCCAGATGCTGAAGATCGTCCAGTGCGTTCGAGTACAGGAGAAGCCTGAACGTTCCGTGGCGCGTGGGAAGGGTCGTGGCAGCCACGCGGCGCACGAGTCTCTCGGTCCTCTGGCGGTAGGCGATGAGAGCCCGCACGCTTACGATCGCGAGGCCGAACCGCTCGGCGATGCGCTTGAGCTCGGGCAATCGCGCCATCCTCCCGTCTTCCGCCATGATCTCGCAGAGCACGCCGGCCGGACGCAGCCCCGCCAGGCGGGCGAGATCGACCGCCGCCTCGGTGTGACCCGCGCGTCGGAGCACGCCGCCGTCGACCGCGCGCAGCGGGAAGATGTGTCCGGGGCGCGCGAGGTCGTGGGAGCGCGTCGCCGGGTCGGCAAGTGCCCGGATCGTGGCCGCCCGATCGTGGGCCGAGATGCCCGTCGTCGTTCCGAGAACGGCGTCGACCGAGACCGCGAAGGCCGTCCGCATCCGCGACGTGTTGCGCGCCACCATGGGGTGAAGCTCCAGCTCGTCGAGGCGGTCCCCTGTCATCGGCACGCAGATGAGGCCGCGGCCTTCCCGCGAGATGAAGTTGATGTCCTCGGGCGTCGCCTTCTCGGCGGCCATGATGAGATCACCCTCGTTCTCTCGCGTCTCGTCGTCGACCACGATCACCATGCGGCCGTTCCGGACCTCATCGATGGCTCGCTCGACGCTGTTCGGTCCGTTCATCGCTCTCCTCACTTCACGAAGCCGAGCTCTCTCAGGCGTTCGAGGGTGAGCCCCGACCGCCGCTCTCCATCTGCAATCGAGGGCCCTCCGCCGTCACGGGTGCCCAGGGACTCCACGTACTTCGCCAGGACGTCGGTCTCGATGTTCACGGCGTCACCGGGCCGATATCCGCCCGCGACCGTGCGGGCGAGCGTCTCGGGGATGAGCGCCAGCGAGACGCACTCGCCCGAGACGGCGGCCACGGTGAGGCTCGTGCCGTCGACCGCGATCGAGCCGCGATCGACGACGTGCCTCACGAGTTCGCCCGGAATCCGGACCTCGAGCCGGCCCCGGTCGCCGTCTCTGAGGACGCTCCGGACGGAGCCGACACCGTCGACGTGGCCGGTGACGAGGTGGCCGCCCAGCCGGTCTCCGACTGCCAGCGCGCGCTCGAGATTCACGCGGTCGCCGGGACGGAGAGATCCGAGCGTCGTCCGCTCGAGCGTCTGCGTCACGATCTCCGCCCTGAACGTACGGGCGTCCGCGGCGGCGACCGTCAGGCATGCGCCGTTCACGCTCACACTCTCGCCCCGCCGCAGGTCCCTTGCGAGCGTGGCGGCGACGACAATATCGGCACCTCCGCTCTTCGTGGAAAGCCGACGGATCGTTCCCGTCTCCTCTACGAGGCCCGTGAACATTCCACCCCTCCCCGTCTCGGAGCCGACGCCCCGTCCCGGCTCCGGGCGACACGCGCTCTCAGGAGGCGATCGGTGCCGACGGGCGTCCAGCGTACGTCTTCGAGCGACACCCGGCCCCCGAGCCAGCGCGGGCCCAGGTCTCCGACGGCAGTCGGGCCTCCCTCACCAACGATCCGCGGCGCGACGAAGAACGCTACCTCGTCGACCAGTTCCTCCCGCAGGAGCGACGTCGCGAGCTGGCGGCCGCCCTCGCACAGGACGGAGAGGAAGCCCTCGGCAGCCGTGCGGCGGAGGAGCGGCGTGAGTTCGATGCGGCCCTCGCGCGACGGAAGCCGCCAGACGCGAAGACCGTGGTCCTCGAGCGCGTCCTGGCGCAACGGGCCCGCATCGTCTCGGCATGCCACGATCGTCGGCGCCGCCCCGTCGGTCACTAGTGAGGCGTCCAGCGGGATGCGGAGCGAGGAGTCGACGACGATCCGCGCGGGCTGGCGCGCGCCGGCAACGTTGCGGCGGTCGGTGAGCCGCGGGTCGTCCGCGAGGACGGTGCCGATCCCGATCATCACCGCGTCCGAGACCGCCCGCATCTCGTGGCCGACCGATCGCGAGGCGGCCGAGGAGATCCATCGATCGCCGCCGGGAGCCGAGGCGATGCGGCCGTCGAGCGAGACGGCGAGCTTGAGAAGAACGTGCGGGAGCCTCGTGCGGCGCCACTTGAAGTACGGCGCGTTCAGGGCGACTGCCTCGTCGCGCATGAGCCCGACGCGCACGTCGAGCCCCGCGGCCTCGAGCGCTCCGAACCCTCTTCCGGCGACCTCCGGATTCGGATCCTCGACCGGCGCCACGACGCGGGCGATGCCGGCGCGAAGTATGGCCTCGGTGCAGGGCGGCGTCTTGCCCCATACACAGCACGGTTCGAGAGTCACGTAGAGAGTGGCACCACGCGCGCGCGCTCCCGCGGCGTCCAGCGCAACGACCTCAGCGTGCGCGGCTCCCCAGCGCTCGTGGAAGCCGGTCGCGACGATCTCGCCTTCCGCGACGACGACCGCGCCGACGAGCGGGTTGGGACTTGTGAACCCGCGGCCCCGCTCAGCGGCGTCGAGCGCCGCCCGCATCGCAGCCCTGTCGTCGTCGGTCCACCGCTCGTCCAACGCACGCCCTCCCTGCGTCTGGCCTTCGCAGATACGCGAAGCCCCGAAGGCGGACCTCCGGGGCAATACAGGGCGAAGCGCGGCTCGCGCCTCGCTGTTCCTTCTCCCTTCCAGACTCTCACTGTCGGCGCCCGAATCGCACGGGCTCAGCGGAGTCGCTCCGCTCGCGGGCTGTCACCGCCGGTGGGGAATTCCACCCCGCCCCGAAGGAACCATATTTCGTCTGCGAGTCCAATCTACCACGGCCGCGGGCGGCTGTCAACACGCGCTGGCGGAGCGCTACGCCTCAGCGGGCCCCTCACCCAGGAGGCCACGCGCGAAGGCCGCGGGATCGAAGCTCTCGAGGTCGTCGATGGCCTCACCCGTTCCGACATACCGCACGGGAACCCCGAGCTCACGCGCGATCGCGACGACGATACCCCCGCGCGCGGTCCCGTCGAGCTTCGCGAGCACGATCCCGGTCACGTCGACCGCCTCGCCGAAGAGGCGCGCCTGCGAGAGGGCGTTCTGTCCGGTGTTGGCGTCGACGACGAGCAGCGTCTCGTGAGGCGCGCCCTCGAGCCTGCGGCCGAGCACTCTTCCGATCTTCCTGAGTTCCTCCATGAGGCCACGCCGCGTGTGAAGTCGACCGGCCGTGTCGACGATGAGCACGTCGACACTCCGCGCGATCGCCGCGTCGAGTGCGTCGTAGGCCACCGCGGCCGGGTCTCCGCCCTGCTCGCCGCCGACGCAGCGGGCGCCGCTCCGTTCGGACCATATCGCCAGCTGCTCGGAAGCGGCCGCCCGGAAGGTGTCGGCCGCGGCGAGGAGCACCGAGTGCCCGTCGGCGCGATACCGCGCCGCGAGCTTCCCGATGGTCGTCGTCTTGCCGACGCCGTTCACGCCGACGACCATGATGACGAGGGGGGCGTCGGTCGGAGAAAGCGGGGCTCCCGGCTCGAGTCCCAGGAGCGCCGCCTCGATCTCACGCGCGAGAACGCGCCGCACGGCCGTCTCGCCGCCTTCGCGGAGTCGTCCGCTCTCGCGTCGGAGCGACTCGACGAGCGCGAGCGCGGTCTCCACGCCGACGTCCGCGGCGATGAGCGTCTCCTCGATGCGCTCGAGCGCGCTCTCATCGAGACCGGCACCCGCCCGGAGCGCGTCGGCGATGCCCCTCGCGATCGTCTCCCGGGTCTTCTCCAGACCGCTAAACAGCTTCGCGAACCGCTTCCTCACACGGGACCTCGCTGTCGCGGCCGTCGAGACGCACCGAGACGACCTTGGAGACGCCCGACTCCTCCATCGTGATGCCGTAGAGTCTGTCGCCGGCCTGCATGGTGAGCTTGTTGTGCGTGATGACGACGAACTGCGTGCGCTCCGAGAAGTCCTGCAGCATCCGGATGTAGCGCTTCACGTTCGCGTCGTCGAGCGGGGCGTCGACCTCATCGAGGATGCAGAACGGCGAGGGCTTCACGAGGTAGATCGCGAAGAGGAGCGCGATCGCGGTCAGCGCGCTCTCGCCGCTCGAGAGCAGGCTCAGTCGGCCCAGTCGCTTCCCCTTCGGACTCGCCACGATCTCAATGGGAGACTCGAGCGGCAGGTCGGGCTCGAGGAGGCGGAGATCGGCCTCACCGCCCTCGAAGAGGCGGCGGAACATGTCGACGAAGTTGGTCCGCACCAGCTGGAACGTATCGAGGAACATCCGGGTCGCCGTCGAGTTGATCTTCTCGATGGCCTCCTGGAGCGACTGCTTCGATCGCTCAAGGTCCTCGAACTGCGCCTCGAGGAACTCGAGGCGCTTGCTCTCCTCGTCGTACTCCTCGAGCGCCAGGAGGTTGACGGGGCCCATCGATCTCAGCCTGGCCCGGAGACGCTCGATCTCCTGCTTCGCCGCGGCCTCATCGAACGGCTCGTCCTCGTCGGGCGTGAAGTCACCGAGGGCGGCCGGGTCGACCGAGTACTCCTCGAGGAGCCGCTCCCGAAGCGCGTCGCACCTCCCACGAAGCTCGGTCTCCTTGATCTCCAGCTCGTGGATACGGGACTGGAGATCCTCTCTGGACGAGCGGGCCTCCCGAGTGCCGGCGTCGAGCTTCTCGATCCCCTCGCGGAGTGTGGCCGCCGCGGCCCGAATGGAGTCGCGGTTGGTCTCGAGGGCCTTCTTCTCCGTCACAATCTCGCCGTGCTGTACGCTCTCACGCTCGATCCGCTCCTGAAGCTCCTTGACCGTCCGAGCGTGCTCCTCGCGTTCCATGGTCTTCTTCTCGATTGACGATCGCGCGGATCGCGCGGTCTCAGCGAGCTGGGCGTGCTCCGCTCGCAGCTGCGTCAGCGCGGACCGGGCGGCCGCGGTCTCGATCTCGGTTCGCTTCTCTGTCTCGCGGGAGTGCGAGCGCGCGCGCTCCGCATCGCGGAACCGACGCTCGAGTTCCTCGAGACGCTCTCCGATCTCGTCCTCTCCCTTCGAGAGCCGCTCGAGCCGCGACGCCAGCTCCTCGATGCCCTCGCAAGTGTCCTTCATCCGGGCCGCGAGCGCGTCGCGCCGCGCCGTGAGTTGGCCGACCAGGTCGGCCGTGTTCGTCTTGGCAAGCTCGAGCTCGGTTGCTCGACGCTTCACCTCCCAGAGCGCGGCGGCCGCCTGCTCGAGCGCCGCCTCCGAACGCTCGGCTCCCGCGCGGGCCCCCGCGATTGCGTCGGAGGCCTCGGTCTCGGCTCTCCTCGCCTCGCCAAGGAGGCCCTCGATCCGTCGGACCTCTCTCGATGCGGTCTCGACCCGTTCACCGCGTCGAAGGAGACCGCGGTCCTCCTGTCCGCGTTTGCCCCCGGTCAGGACTCCCGACTTGGTGACAGCCTGCCCGTCACTCGTCACGAAGGCGAGCCGCCGGGCCTCGGGCAGATTGGAGAGCGCCAGAGCCGCGTCAAGCGTCTCGACCAGGACGACGTTCTCAAGAAGGAAGTCCACGAGATGCCGGTACCGGTCATCGACCCGGACGTAGCGCGCGGCCGGACCGATCACGCCCGGCCGGTCAGCGATCGCCGACGGCGGGCTCTCCACACTCAGCGAATCGAGCTCGGCAAGGGGCAGGAAGGTCGCGCGCCCGTGTGCTCCGCGCGACAGGTAGTCCATCGCGCGCCGGCAGACGCCGAGGCTCTCGGCGACGACGTATTCGCCGGTCGTCCCGAAGGCCGCCTCGAAGGCGTGCGCGAGCGCCGGGTCGACGTCGACGATGTCGGCAACCGTTCCGACGAGTCCCTCGATGCCGTGCGAGCGATCGCGCAGGAGCGAGCGCACCCCGTCTTTGAAACCGCTGTAGCCGTCGCGGATCTCCTCGAGAAGCGCCAGTTTGTGCTTCGCCGCCGCCAGTTCGCCCTCGAGCCGCGTCCTCCGCTCACGCGCTTCGGCGAGCCGCTCGCGGGCCGTCTCGAGCGCCTTCGAGGCTTCTCCCGATGACTCTCGCGCGCGCTGCTCAACCGCCATCTGCTCCTTCTCTCGGTCGAGCGCATCCAGGATGTCCGCCTCGCGCCGACAGAGCAGCCCCCTGTGGTGAACGAGCGCGTTCTCGATCTCGACGTGCTCTCGCTGCAGATCATCGAGCCGGGCCCGGTAGCTCTCGAGCTCTCCCTTGATGCCGGCGGAACTCTCGAGGCCCTCGATCCTCGTCTGCTTCTGGCCCGCCAACCGGTCCCTCAAGCCTCGGTACTCGCGCTCCGCCTCGGAGCAGGAGCGCTCTCTCTCCTTCAGGTCCGCCTCGAGCGTCTCCGTGGTCTGGCTCGCCTGCCGGATCTCGTCCTCGAGCGATCCGGCCCGCCGCAGGGCGAGAGAGAGGTCCGCGCGGAGGTCCGTCAGCTCTACGTCGAGTTCCTCGATCCGCCGTGCCGAGGCGCTCCTGCGCTCCCGCGCGACGAGCATTCCCTCCGCGAGGTCGCGGGCGCGCGATTCCAGCTCGCCGATCTCCAGCTCCAGTCTGGCCAGGGCCTCGTCCTTGTCGCGGAGTTCCGTGCGGATACCGAGTCCGCGGCGCTCGGCGTCGCGGAGCGACTCGGAGACCGAGTCGAGGTTCTGTCTGAGTTCGCGCGCCGCGTCCGCGCTCTTCGCACGCTCGGCGGCCCATCTCGCGTGCTCGCGCCGGCCCAGCTTCACTTCGAGATCGCGGAGTTCGTCGGTGTACCGGCGGTGACGGCTGGCCTGCGACACCTGGCGCTTCAGCGATCTGACCTGCTTCTCGACCTCGGTGATAATGTCCGCGACGCGCTGCATGTCGGCCTCGGTGGCCTGAAGCTTGTTGAGCGCGCTACGCTTCCTGATCTTGTACTTCATGATGCCCGCGGCCTCCTCGAACATGAAGCGGCGGTGCCCTGCCGAATCCGAGAGCACGGAGTCGACCATCCGCCGTTCAATGAGCGAGTAGGTCCGGGTTCCCACGCCGGTGTCGAGGAACAGGTCCTTGATGTCCCTGAGGCGGCACGAGGTCTTGTTGAGCAGATACTCGCTCTCGCCGGAGCGAAAGACCCTGCGCCCGATCACGACCTCGGAGAAGTCAGTCGGGAGGAAGCCGGAGGAGTTGTCGATCGTGAGCGTGACCTCGGCCATGCCCAGTCTCCGGCGCTTCTTCGTGCCGTTGAAGATGACGTCGGACATGCTGGAGCCACGAAGCTCCGACGGGCTCTGCTCGCCGAGGACCCAGCGAATGGCGTCTGCCACGTTCGTCTTGCCGCATCCGTTCGGCCCGACAACACCCGTGATACCCGGACCGAACTCGAGCGAGAGCTTGTGAGCGAACGACTTGAAACCGAAGATCTCCAGCTTCTCGAGGAGCACTTAGCCACCCCTTCTCTCATGGCGATGGTACTCGATCCAGGCACCTTCGTAACCGAACGTGCGCAGCATGTCAAGCGCATCTCTTGCGGTCGCCAGTCTCCGGTATCCGGCGGCGAGTTCCAGCCGGTACCACGTTCCGCTCGCCTCGAGTTCGGTCTTCGTGATGGCCGCACCGAGGCCGCGGCCGAGGGATCGCGCCAGCTCCCGTTCCGCCTCGGACGGCAGGCGGTGCGAACTCAGGTAGATACGGTACGGCGCCGCGGGATCGCCCGGCGGAAGGTCCGCGGGTGTGAGCGCGAGGCCGGCCGACGAAACGTCCGGGGGTCGGGACGCGTCGGTCGCGTCCGCTTCCATCACGGCCTGACGGCTCCGGTCCGGCGGTTCGCCGACGCCCGCGATCTCCGTGCCCTCCCGGCGCTCCTGAGCGGCCGCCTCCGGTTCCGCCTGCGCTCCCGGTCCGGCAGCCTCGTGCTCCGGGGTCTCTCGCGGCTCAGCTCCGCGCTCGGCGACCGCCACCGGCGTCTCGGGGATCCCCTCGGTCTTCCACCAGAGCCGCGAGACGTACCAGACCGAGGCGGCGAGGACGATCGCCACGATCCAGATGCCGACGGCCCTGCCTCTCCCTCGCCTCGGCGCGGGAGCGACAGCGACTGCAACGATCGGCTCCTGTCGCGGCATCGCTTCGGCGGCTCCCGAAGGAGGCTCCGCGGCTCTCTCTCTTTCGGTCTCCTCCAACTCGACCGGCTGCTCCACTGCCTCGCCGCCAGCGGGCCCGGAGGCGACCTCCCCCACCGGCGCCCGGTCGGGGGGTGTCGGAGTGATGATCGAGTCCGCTCGCGGGTCCGCGACCGCCGAGCCGAAGAGCACGCCGACGATCGAGGACGGCATGTGCTCGCCGGCCGAGCGCAGGGCGCCGAGCGTGGCGCGAAGCCCGGCGGCGTCATCGGCGACGACGGCCGCGACATCAAAGGTCCCGCGGATCGCCGTAACCGCCTGCGGCGGAACGATGAGGAAGACGGATGTCTTGTCGTCGGCGAGCCCTTCGAGGATGGTTCGGAGAGCGCGCGATCGGATGAGTTCCTCGGGGTCGAGCGGATACGATCCGGCCGTGACGATCGAAACGCCGGACGCCAGCGTCCGGCGCGTAACGCTCTCGACAGAGACGCCGTACGAGAGCGCGTCGACGAGCCCTTCGTCTCCGTCCTCCCTGAGAGGCTTCGCGACAACGGGAGCCACCAGCGACGCGTCCACGAGTGTCACACGTGTACCGCGATCCGCGACCCACGCCGCAAGTCCGCTCGCGACGAGCGCCGCGCCGAACAGGTCGTCGCCGGTGAAGGCGATGATCCGTCCGGGCGCGGGCCGGAGGGCGGTCTCGAGATCGCTCACCCACGGCTCGACCAGTTCATCGACAACGGGCCGGACCACGACGGGGGCGGCCGGACGCTCGAGTCCGGACGCGCTCACGATGCGAGTCAGGCCGTCCCGAAGATCGTCGCGACTCGCGTCTCCCTCAAGTGCGTTCGGAGGATCAGTCATTGCCTGCCAGCGCCTCCTTCAGGGCGGCCGCGATCGCCCGGTCGTCCTCGGGCTCGACGGTCCGGAGATCGATCACGACAGCATCATCACTGACACGCGCCACGACGGGCGGAATGGCCTCGAGCAGCCGGGCGCGCAGATCGTCGACGGAGATCGAATCCGGCGTCACGGCGACTCCGCTGCTCGGAAGCTCGGCCTCCGGGGAGGCGCCGCCCCCGACGCGCGATGTCGTCTCCACCGACGACGCGGTCGCGCGTGACCCGCACGATGAGGCGATCTCGTCGGCGAGCGCCGCGGCCCGCGAGGCCAGAGCCTCGGAGGTCGCGGCGATCGAACGAAGCACGGGAACGCTCGTCTCCGCCTCTCCGTTCAGGTAGTGGTCGAGGGTCGCCTGGAGCGCGGCGAACGTCAGCTTCCCGGGGCGGAGGGCCCGGAGAAGAGGGTTGGCTCGCATCCGTGCGATCACGTCGGCACGGCCGACCGCGATGCCGGCCTGCGGCCCGCCGAGGAGCTTGTCGCCGCTGAAGGTCGAGACAGCGGCGCCGGAGCGGACGGAGTCGCGTACCGTCAGTTCCCCGGGCAGGCCCGCTTCCGACGGATCACTGAGCGCGCCACTCCCGAGATCGTGGATGACGGGAAGCCCGCACCGATCTCCTATGCGAACGAGGTCCGAGAGCGGAACGCGGTCGACGAAGCCGATGATGGCGTAGTTGCTCCAGTGCGCGGTCATGAGTGCCGCCGTGCGCTGACGGATCGCGCGCTCGAAGTCGGAGATACGCGTGCGGTTCGTCGTGCCTACCTCGACCATCGTCGCGCCGCTCCTGGCGAAGACCTCGGGAAGCCGGAACGAGCCTCCGATCTCGATCAGCTCCCCGCGTGACACCGGGACCTCGCGACCGTCAGCGAGGGTGTTGAGGGCGAGCATGACCGCCGCCGCGTTGTTGTTGACGACGAGCGCGTCCTCTGCGCCTGTCAGCTCGCGGATCGCCTCGCGAACGAGATCGTGCCGGCTCCCTCGTCTTCCCGAGATGAGGTCGTACTCCAGGTTCATGTAGCCCGCGGCAAGCTTGCGGATCTCCTCCACCGCCGCCGTCGAGAGGGGCGCGCGGCCGAGATTCGTGTGCACGATGATGCCCGTAGCGTTTACGACCCGCACCAAACGGAGCCGCCCGGAGCTCTCGATGCTCTTCTCAAGTCGCTCGAGCAGCGCCGTCCGGAATCGTCCGACGTCCGCGTCGGTCGAGCTGCTCGAGAGGACGCGCTTGCGCTCTGCCGCGAGCGCGGCCCGGACGGCGGCGACCAGGATCGGCCGCGGCCGCTCAACCCCCAGCTCCCGCTCAGCGAGGTACCGGAGCGCTCGGTCGACCGAAGGGATAGCCTGCAGAAGCTCGTCTCGTCCCACCGACGTGGCTCCCGTCCAAAAAGGCGTTCGAGGTTTGGGATACCGCAGGATCGTGCGCGGCGCCCTCTCGTCGCTCACTGCGCTCGCGCGAGTGCGAGCCTATCCCCCGTTTCTTGGGCTGGTCAAGGGAATTTCGCCGACCTGAGGCCCCTTTTCCGCGGTTCGCGCCTCTCGTTATCCGTCGGGGTGGCACGTCGCTTGCAACTTGCCACGCTGTGCTACTGGTGCATCTCATGACACCCGCCCGCTCCTCGCTGAGATGAGATGGCGCGGGGCGGACACGAGACCTGACGAGGACGGATGATCCGGCTGATCCTGACGGTTCTCCTGGCTGCCACCGGCGCTTCGTGGACGCCCCTCGCGCACGCGAGACTCGCGGTCGCCGAGCCCTCACATTGCGTCGCGGAGGATCTGGCCTCCCGGAGCCCGACCATGCTCTTCTTCGACGACATGGAGTCGGGTCCTGGCGACTGGACCCACATGGACAATTCGGAGACCGGCTCGCCGGTCTTTCATCTGGACGCCGGGCTCCCCTACCAGGGCAGCTTCTCGTGGTGGTGCGGGCTCTCGGAGGCGGGCTACGCAGGAGGTTCCGGGTACGGAAACGGCTGGAACGAGAGGCTCATCCTGCCGGAGACGGAGACCGCCGGCGGAGACGCGCCGGCCCTCACCTTCGCCTACCGCTGCGACTGTGAGCCGATGTACGACCAGGTCTTCGTCGAGGCCGAGAGCTGCGGCGTCTTCGTGCCGGTCACGCCGCCCCTGAGCGGCGCCAGCGACGGCTGGACCGATCTCGGTGAGCCGGGAATCCCGCTCGCCGCATTCGACCAGCCAGCCGTCGTCCGGTTTCGCTTCGTGTCCGATGGAGGGTGCTCCGACGAAGACGGTCTCTACGACTCCGATCGCGGCGCCTTCCACGTCGACAACATCAGGATCTTCGACGCGGCGACCGGCGCCGTCTACTTCTTCGAGGACTGCGAGACAGGTGGCCTCGCCACGCCGTCCGGTCCGGATCCGGCGGGCGACTTCTGGCACCTGATCGACCGGCCGGCACCGGCATTCAGCCCGACGCACTCATGGTGGTGCGGCGACGACGCCGACACCTCGCTCGTTCCGCCCGATCTCGACAACTCGCTGCTCTCGCCCTCCGTCGACCTCTCCGGCTGCCACGTCTGCACGCTCCGTTTCCTCTTGCACGCCGAGGTCCCGACGGTCGACAACGACTACTGGACCGAGGAGATCACGACCGACGGCGGCTCGGAGTGGTACGTTGTCGGCGTCTGGTGGGGGGACTTCGCTCAGTCCTCGGGCTGGGCAGCGCACGGTATCGCCGGGATCGACCTGACTCCGTACCTTCCAGGTTCGAGCTTCCGGTTCCGCCTGACCTTTCGTTCCACCGCCAACGGCTGCGGCCCGGGCGCCGCGGGAGGCGCCGGCGTCATGCTCGACGACACGTGGCTCGAGGACTGGACCTCATCGCCGGTCGAGCGGACGAGCTGGGGGCAGATCAAGTCTCTCTACCGGAACTGAGGGCAAGCTGAGTGGGGTCCGGCCGGTCGCGGCCGGACTAGAGATAGCGGAGCAGGATGTATCCGCTGCCCAAGGCCAGGCAGACTGCCGTGACCGGCGCTCCGGCCCTCAGGAACGCCGAGAAGGTCAGGGGTTCTCTCTGCTTCTGCGACATGCCGAGCACCGCGATGTTCGCCGCGGCCCCGACGACCGTGGCGTTCCCGCCGAGGCACGCCCCCGACGCAAGCGCCCACCAGAATGCGGGGGCGACCTCGGGGCTTCCCTGAAGCGCGAAGTGGTCGACAACCATCTGAACGAGCGGAATGAGCACCGTGACCGTCGGGACGGCCGAGAGGAACGACCCGACGATCGCCGTGACCCAGAGAAGCACCACGACGAGGATCCGCGGATCACTCGAGAGAGCGAGGAATCGCTCCGCGAGAAAGGCCACGACGCCCACCTTGTCCAGGGCGCCGACGAGCACGAAGAGCCCGATGAAAAAGAAGAGCACGGGCCACTCGACGTCAACCAGCACCTCGGCCGGATCAATGCGCGTCATGATCAGGAGGAGCGCCGCGCCCGCGAGCGCGATCGTCGCCGGCTGCAGACCGAGAACGTGGTGCATCGTGAACGCCACGAGTACGAGGCCGAGCGTGAGGAGCGAGCGGCGTAGAAGGAGCGGGTCGCGGATCGTCTGCGACGCGTCCATCGCGTCGAGAGCGCTGGCCTTCTCCGGCGGAGGGGCCGCGAAGAAACCGGCGCCCGAGCTCAGCCGCAGGTAGCCCATCGTGAAGACGAAGCACAGGATCGCCAGGGGACCCAGGTTGACGAGGAAGTCGAGGAAGCTCAGATGCGCGCCGCTCGAGGGAAGGAGCGCCCGGCTTCCCACGAGGATGTTGGGCGGGTCGCCGATGAGCGTGGCCATGCCGCCGATGTTCGCCATCATGATCTCCATGATGAGGAAGGGCACGGCGCTCTTCCCGAGGAGATCGGAGATGAGATAGATGACCGGCACGATCATGAGGACGGTCGTGACGTTGTCGATGAAGGCGGACGCGACGGCCGTGACGACCCCGAAGCCGAGGAAGATCAGGAAGATCCTGCCGCGGCCGCCCTGGGCAACGCGCAGCGCGAGGTAGCGGAAGACGCCCGTCCGCTTCAGGATCGCGACGATGAGCATCATCCCGACGAGAAGCCCGAGCGTGTTGAAGTCGATGAAGCCGACCGCGTCGCTCTGTGTGACGGCGACCCCCGGCACGAGGAGGATGAGCACCGCCCCGGCGAGGGCCGCCGTGGTCCTGTTGATCCGATCGGTGACGATGAAGTAGTAGCTCGCCAGAAAGATGGTCGTCACCGCGGCGATCTGGAACATCACAGATGACCCCTCGGGAGCCGCCTCCTCTACTCCGGCGCCTCCTCCTCATCCTCGAAGGCCGGGGGCTCGCTCTCCAGATTCTCGAGGAGCCATGACGCGGAATCCGAGAGCTCGGAGTCGGGGTAGTTCTGGAGCATTCTCTCGAGAGCGTTTCGCGCCGCGTCGGTGTTGCCGAGTTCCTCGGCCTGGATGAACCCGATCATGAACTGCGCCTCGTCGGCGTGTTCCCCCTCGGGGTAGTTGTAGACCAGCTCGGAGTAGTAGCTGAGGCGTTTCGTCGCATCCTCGGTGTCCTGCGCCAGCGTGAAGAGCTCCTCCTCGGAGCGGACCTTTCGGCGGAAGGCCGCCTCGTTGACGGTCGCTCCGAAGGACGCGCGGAGATCCTCCATCGTGGCCTCGTAGTGCCGGTTCATGTGCTGGGGCCTCAGGCTCTTGATGATCGTGTCCCTGACCATCTCGAGCGGCTTCCTCCCGGCTTCCCTCTTGTCCTCGATCTGCACGATGTGCCAGCCGAGCTTGGAGCGCAGCGGCTCCGTGACTTCTCCGTTCTCCCACGCGAAGAGCTGATCCACGAGCTCCGCCTCGATCCCGAGATCGGGCGCTCCGAGTCCTCGGTCGATGGTCCTCACGAGTCCGCCGGCCTCGCGCGTCTTGTCGTCGATCGAAACATCTCTCGCCACATCGGTGAACGGCTCGCCGGAGAGCACTCTGTCGCGCGCACGCCGGGCCTCCGCCTGGGTTCTGGTCACGATATGACGGAAGCGTACTCTCGCCGGCATATTGAACCAGTCGCTCTGTGCGACCTCGCTCGTCTCGTAGAACTCGACGATGTCCTCTTCCGGGATGACGAGCGTCCCTTCGATCTCCTTCTCGTAGAAGGTCTGGATCATCGCCCGGCGCGTCACCTTCTCAATGATGTCGAGCACCTCGGGGTCCCGGGCATAGCCCTTCTCGAGCGCCGCCTGGTAGAGAACCTCCTCTTCGACCATCCGGTCGAGGAGGCGCAGAACGCCCTCGGGACCTGAGAATTCCTGCTGGCTGAACGGAGGGAGCTCCGAGAGCCTTCGATTCAGGTCGGCACGCGTGATGTCCTTCGATCCGACCCTTGCCACAATCTCACTCGAGTCGCCGCCGCAGCCGGCCGTCAGGACGACGGCGACCAGAAGGGTGAGCGCGACGGCCATGGCCTGTCTTCTCTGCATTGCGTTCCCCCTGCGGTTTCCGGTGACCCGGAGCTCGCCCGGCCGGTCCGGACGGAACGAGCGCCTTCCCCGGTCACTCCCGAATCACCCAGACCTTGATCTCGGCCGAGACGTCCCCGAACAGCTCGATCCGTATCGGATAGACGCCCAGCATCTTCAGGTGCTCGTCCAGCATGATCTTGTGAGGATCGACCTCGATGCCGTGCTCCTCGAGGGCGCTCGATATCTCGCGCGGCCCCACCGATCCGTACAGACGATCGTTCTCATCCGCCTGAACGCGGACCGTGCAGGACACGCCGCTCAGGCTCTCCGCGACCTGCTCCGCGTGGCGCCGGTCCTTGCGGAGACGGATCTCATCGATGCGCACCTTGTCGTTCAGACGCGCGAGATTCCCTGCGGTCGCCGGGAGGGCCTTGCCGGTCGGTATGAGGAAGTTCCGCGCGTAGCCGTCCTTCACCTTGACGACCTCGCCGCGCGTCCCGAGCCTGGAGACATCCTCGACCAGGATGACCTTCATCGCCGATCACCTCCCCTGCCGCCCGGCGGGCGATGATGGCTGCCGGCGTACGGCAGGAGCGCGATGTGGCGCGCCCGCTTGATCGCGACTGACAGCTGCCGCTGGTGTCTCCCGCACGTTCCCGTCACCCGTCTCGGGGTGATCTTCCCCTGCTCCGTGATGTACCGAAGGAGACGCTTGTCGTCCTTGTAGTCGATGTGTGTCACCTTCTCTCTGCAAAAGCGGCAGAACTTCCCGCCGCGGTCTCGCCTGCCCATAGAGACCTCCATCTCTGTCGAAGATAGCCGTTCAGTCCTCTTCCATGTTGATCGTCATATGCCGGACGATCTGCTCGTCGAGCCGGTAGATCTTCCCCAGCCCGTCGATCACCGGCGGGTCCGCCTTGAAGGTGAGGAACGCGTAGTACCCCTCGTGCTGCTTCCGGATCGGATACGAGAGCTTCCTCTTGCCCCATCGGTTCCACTCGCCGACGGTCCCGCCTTCGCGGGTCACGATCTCCTCGATCTGTGCGAGCTTCTTGTCGATCTCGCTGTCGTCGAGCGAGGCGTTCAGAATGAACGCTGTCTCGTACTGCCTCTCCACGCTGTCCTCCTCTCGGACTTGCCCGACCCCGCCACTCGGGCGGGGTGAGGAGCTCGCCGTCCGGCCGTACGGCCCATCCGCGCGACCGCGGCGACTCTGTGATCGATCATCCGGCCGTCAGTGGAAGTGCACGAGGATGACGTCCCCGTCGCGCACCTCGTAGTCCCGGCCCTCCGTGCGGGCGTGTCCCGCGTCGCGGGCCGCGTGCATCGATCCGAGGCTCACGAGATCCTCGTAGGTCACAACCTCGGCCTTGATGAACCCACGTTCCATGTCGCTGTGGATCTTCCCGGCTGCCTCCCGGGCCGTCGTGCCCCGAGGGACAGTCCAGGCCCGGACCTCGGTCCCCTTGATGGTGAAGAAGGCCACCAGATCGAGCAGCCGGTGGCCGGCCCGAACGAGCTTCGCGAGCCCCGTCTCGGCCATGCCCCACTCCTGCATGACCTCGACCCTCTCGCCGTCCGGGAGACCGGCCATCTCAACCTCAAGCGAGGCGGAGACGGCGATCACCTTCCAGGGCTCGATGCCTGTCGCGTGCGTGATCCGCTCGATCCACGCGGTCTCTGTCTCGCCCACGTCCGCCTCGGTGATGTTGGCAACGTAGAGCGCCTCCTTCGCCGTCAGGAATCTGTACTCGCCGACGATGGCTCGATCCGCGGCGTCGATCTCATGGTCGAGGACCGGTACGCCCTCGGCGAGAGCGTCGCAGACGCCGGAGAGCACGTCGGCCGCGTGTGCGGCGGCCTTGTCGCCGCGCCGAGCGTCCTTGAGCTTCGCGTCGCGGTGCCGCTCCGCGGTCTCGAGATCGGCCAGGAGGAGCTCCGTTCTCACGATATCGATGTCTCGCTCCGGAGAGATCGTACCCTCGACGTGGCTCACGCTCTCGTCCTCGAAGCAACGCACGACGTGGGCTACCGCATCGACCTCCCGGATGCTCCCCAGAAACCTGTTGCCCAGCCCCTCACCCCTGCTTGCGCCCCGCACGAGTCCGGCGATGTCGACGAACCTGAGCGTCGTGGGTGTCAGCTTGTCCGGCTCAAGCAGCGTGCCAAGCCTGTCGAGCCGCCCGTCCGGAACGGGCACGACGCCGACGTTCGCGTCGACCGTGCAGAAGGGGTAGTTGCTGCACGGCACGCTCGTCCTGGCGAGCGCGTTGAAGAGGGTCGACTTCCCGACGTTCGGAAGGCCGATGATGCCGACCTCGAGCGCCACGTCCCTCCCCCGGCCCGCCCTCGCGGGCCTCGTTGCCGGCCCCTACCCGCGCAGGAAGAGGGGCGCGAGTACGAGCGAGATGACCGACATCAGCTTGATCAAGATGTTGATCGACGGGCCGACGGTGTCCTTGAGCGGATCCCCGACCGTGTCGCCGACGACGGCTGCCCGGTGGGCCTCCGATCCCTTGCCACCGAAGTGCCCCTCCTCAATGTACTTCTTCGCGTTGTCCATCGCCCCGCCGGAGTTGGCCGTCTGGATGCCGAGTGCGACGCCCGTGACGACCGCTCCGATGAGGAGCCCGGCGAGCGCCTTCTCGTCGTAGAAACCGACGATCACCGGCACGACGAGTGCGAGAATGCCGGGCCGCAGCATCCCTCTGATCGCGCCCCGGGTGCTGATGTCGACGCACGTCGCGGAGTCCGGCATGGCCTTGCCGTCCATCAGCCCGGGGATCTCCCGGAACTGGCGACGCACCTCGTCGATCATCTTGTAAGCGACACCGGAGACGGCCTGGAAGAGCATCGACGAGAAGAGGAACGGGAGCATGCCCCCGACGAGCAGGCCGGCCATGACCTTGGGATCGGACATGTCCGCGATCTGGATCCCGGCCGAGGCCATGTAGGCCGAGAGAAGGCCGATGGCCGCGAAGGCCGCAGAGCCGATCGCGAATCCTTTTCCGATCGCGGCCGTCGTGTTGCCCACCGCGTCGAGGTTGTCAGTGATCTTCCTGACTTCCGGGTCGAGACCCGCCATCTCGGCGATCCCACCGGCGTTGTCGGCAACCGGGCCATAGGAGTCGACGGCGACGACCATGCCGGTCGTCGCGAGCATGCCGAAGGCAGCCATTGCGATTCCGTAGACTCCGGCGAAGCGATGAGCCAGGATGATCGCGATGCCGAGCACGATCACTGGTACGGCCGTGCTCTCCATGCCGACGGCCGTTCCACTTGTCACGGTGATTGCGGGCCCGGTCTTCGACGCCTCGGCGAGTTTCTGCACCGGACGGTACTTGGACGACGTGAAGTACTCGCTCACGAACCCGACGATGACCCCGCTCGCGATGCCGGCGAGCGTGGCGTAGAACGGACCGAGCACGCCGTAGGCATGCCCTCCGATCGTGAAGGGCGTACCGACGCCACGGATGATGAAGTAGCTGGCGATCGCCGTGAGCGCCGCGGCGACGTAGGTGCCTCCCATGAGCGCGCCCTGCGGGTTCCGCCTCCCGACGGCCTTCACGAAAACGATGCCCACGACGGACGCGACGATGCCGGCCGCCGCGACGTAGAGCGGGAGCGCCATCAGCCGGGACGAGACCATCGCCCCGGTCACGAGCGCGGCTGCGAGCGCCATACTCGCGATGATCGACTCGACGTACGACTCCAGGAGGTCGGCGCCGAGCCCGGCCACATCTCCGACGTTGTCGCCGACGTTGTCGGCGATGACTGCCGGGTTGCGCGGATCGTCCTCGGGGATGCCGGCCTCAACTTTGCCCACGAGATCGGCGCCCATGTCGGCGCCCTTCGTGAAGAGGCCGCCTCCCGAGCGCGCGAAGAGCGCAACGAGACTCGCGCCCATCGCGTATCCGTTTACGACGACAGGCTCGCGGAAGATCCAGTAGACCACCGCGAGTCCAAGCAGGGCCATGCTGGCGACGCTCATGCCCATGACGGAGCCCGCGGAGATCGCGACGCCGAGCGCGCCGCGCACGCCTCCGTCGGCGGCGGCCTGCGTCGTGCGGGCGTTCGCGCGCGTCGCGATGCTCATGCCGACGTACCCCGCGAGCGCCGAGACGACGGCGCCGATCGCGAACGCGAGCGCCGTGCGCCAGCCGAGCGGGAGATCGGGATTGCCGGACAGCTGCGGGGCCAGCGCTATGAGCGCGGCGACGATGACAACGAGGATCGCAACGTACGAGTACTCCCTCTTGAGAAAGGCCCGCGCTCCCTCCTGCACGGATCGGGAGATGCGCACCATGGCCTCGCTTCCGGGGTCCCTCCTGAGGACGTCCCACACGAGGTAGATCACGAACAGCAGTCCGAAGACGCCGGCAGCCAAGGGGACTGCGACCTGCTGCATGCCTCCTCCTAGGACTCGGTCGGGCCCTGCGGGCTCTCCCACTGGTTGTAGATCGTCATCGCGTTCCCAATGCCTCGCGCCACGATGTGTCGAACCGCCTCGGACGCGCGCGTGACCATCTTCTCAGCTTCCTCAGTCTCGTCCGGTCCGAATGCCTCCAGAACGTAGTCGGCCATGTCGACGCCCGCCGGCTCGCGACCCACGCCCATCCGCAGGCGCGGGAACTTCGTCGTTCCGAGCGACCGGATGATCGACGCGAGCCCGTTGTGGCCGCCATCGCTCCCCGACCGGCGAATCCTGAGCTGGCCGAGGTCCAGGTTGACGTCGTCACAGACGACGAGGAGCTCCGAGGCCAGTCCGCCCGTCTCGGACAGCGCCTCCATGACCGCCGTTCCGCTGGCGTTCATGTAGGTAAGCGGGAGCACGAGCGTCAATGGCGTTCGAGGGCTCGGGCCTCTGCCACTCATATAGTCGCCGCGGCCGGCCCGGAGACGGACTCCCATCTCCTCGGCCAGCCGGGCGATCACTCGGTATCCGCAGTTGTGTCGGGTCTGCCGGTACTCGGCACCGGGGTTCCCGAGTCCCACGACGTAGATCACTTCTCCGACTTGGTCTCCTCCGCGGACTGGTCCGCGCCCGCTTCGGGGGCCTCTTCGCCGGCAGCCTCGCCCTCACCCTCGGCCGCGACCTCAGCGCCCTCCTCGAGCTCCTCTTCGGGCTCGCGGTAGATCGTCGGCTGGAGGATCTCCACGACCGGACGTTCCGGCTTGTCGAGGATCTCGATGTCCGGCACCGTGATGTCGGCCACGTGGATCGCGTGCTTCACCTCGAGGGCAGAGACGTCGACCTTGATGCTCTCGGGGATATTCCGCGGCAGGCAACGGACCTCCAACTCGCGCATGGCGTGGTCCAGGATGCCCCGCCCCTCCTTCACGGCCACCGACTCCCCCACCACGACGACTGGGACTCTCATGTGGATCGGTTTGTTCTCCGAGATCCTCTGGAAGTCGACGTGGAGGATCCTCCGGGTCACCGGGTCCCTCGCCATCTCCCGAATGACGGCGCGCGCCTCGCCGCTTTCGATGTCCATCTGCACGATTACGTTCGAGCCCGAGGGCGTCGAGAGCGCCACTCTGAGTTCGTGCGAGTCGACGGCGAGCGCGAGCGTCGCCTCCTTCTCTCCGTAGAGCACTGCCGGGACCATCCCGCTGGCCCGGACGCGTTTCGCGCCCTGCTTCCCCAGATCGTCCCGCTTCTCAACCTTCAGCTTCACAGTTGCCATGCCGTGTCTACTCCGCCTTCCTTTGCCGATCGACCTTGGTCGCGTCCGCTCCCGCGCGCTCACTCGCCGCGCGCTGCTCAGACGAAGAGAGAGCTGACCGACCTCTCCTCGTGGATCCGCACGATCGCCTCGCCGAGAAGCTCGGCGACAGAGAGAATCTTGATCTTCTCGCTCCCGATCGGCGCCCGGTCGAGCGTGTTCGTGACCACGATCTGCTCGAGTTCGGAACCGTCGAGTTTCGCCAGCGCCTCACCCGAGAACATCGCGTGCGTGGCGCCCGCCATGATCTTTTTCGCTCCCAGCTGCTTGATTGCCTTGGCGGCCTCGATCATCGAGTTCCCGGTGTTGATGATGTCGTCGACCATAATCACGTTCTTGCCGAGAACGTCGCCCACGACGTTCATCACCTCCGCCTCGTCCGCGCGCGGCCTCCGCTTGTCGACGAATCCCAGGGAGCCGCCGAGGCGCTTCGCGAAGGCCCGCCCCATCTTGATGCTCCCGATGTCGGGCGCCATGACGACGAGGTCGCCGCTCAAGTGCTGCGTGAAGTACCGAAGGAGCACGGGGGCGGCGTAGATATGGTCGAGAGGAATGTCGAAGAACCCCTGAATCTGGGGGGCGTGCAGGTCCATCGTCACGACCCGGTCGGCGCCCGCCACCGTGATCAGATTGGCCACGAGCTTCGCCGTGATGGGCACCCGCGGCCGATCCTTGCGGTCCTGTCTGGCGTATCCGAAGTATGGAACGACAGCGGTGATCCGTCGGGCCGAAGCTCGCCTGAGCCCGTCGATCATGACCAGAAGCTCGAGCAGATTCTCAGCCGGCGGCGCCGTCGGCTGAAGCACGAACGCATCGACGCCTCGGACGTTCTCGAGGATCGCGAAGCGGATCTCACCGTCGTTGAACCGCTCGACCTCCGCCTTCCCGAGTCCAAGTCCGAGATAGTCGGCGATCTCCTGGGCCAGCACGGGGTTTGCGGTGCCGCTGAAAAGCCGTAGCTCGTTGGCCATGAACTCCCCCGTCGGTGCTTGCATGTCCTCGCCCGTCTGCTCGGAACTGCCCCCACGCCATGTGGCTGGGGCGGGAGGATTCGAACCTCCGATGCGGGATCCAAAGTCCCGTGTCTTGCCACTTGACGACGCCCCAGCGTGCCCGGCTAGTCGTCGAAGTCCTCTGCGTGCACGAGCTCGCGCTCCTCCAGAGGGCGCTGCCCTCCCCCATCCGCCTCGCGCGCGAGCTCACGGCGATACTCCGCCATCACGGCGTCCTCGATCAGGCTCCTCATGTCGTTGTTGATCGGATGGGCGATGTCCCGAAACTCGCCGTCCTTCCTCCGGCGGCTCGGCATCGCCACGAAGAGCCCGTTGTTTCCCTCGATGACCTTGAGGCCTCGGACCACGAAGGCATCGTCGAACGTGATGCTGACGAAAGCTTTGAGTCGATCCTCGCTGCGAAGCGTCAGCCTCACCTCAGTGATCTCCATTGTCCACCGCCCTTTGCCTGGATAAAGGGATCGGATCGCGTCCTGGCATCACTGGTCAGCTCACCGCTCCACCTCCGACATCAGTCGACCCGACCTCCTCACATCCCGCGTCGGTGGCCGCCGCAGTCAGCAGCGACCAGCCGCGCCCGGCAAGCCGCGACCGTACGGAGTCCGCCTCCTCTCTGGTACGCACCAAACCGACGACCGTCGATCCGCTTCCTGACATAACCACACCGGCGCACCCGGCCTCCGAGAGCGCCTGCTTGATCCGGCGGATCTCCGGATAGATCGTCGTGACACCGGTCTCCAGGTCGTTTCGCATAGCAGCCGCCACGGCCGCAGCGTCACCTTCCTGGATACCTGAACAAATGAGTCTAATGAACTCGCGCTCGGGTGTCAACCGGATTCTCGCCCGCCGGTAGACCTCCGCCGCGGTCACGCCGAATCCCGGCGTCGCCAGGACGAACCACGCGCCCGCGAGCGGGCGCAGCCGCTCGAGCCGCTCTCCCCTTCCTCCTGCCCGGGCGGTTCCGCCCCGAAGGAGAAACGGGACGTCGGATCCGATCGAAAGCCCCAGTGATTCGAGGACCTCCGCCGAGAGCCCGGTGCCGTGGAGGGCGTCGAGGCCGACGAGAACTGCGGCCGCGTCGGCGCTGCCGCCGCCGAGACCGGCGGCCACCGGGATCCTCTTCGTGAGGTCGATCGCGACACCGCAGTCGAGCACCCGCTCTCGGAACGCATCCGCCGCCCGCCAGGCGAGATTCTCGGTCCCCCCCGGCACCGCGATCCCGGACGCGACGAGCGAGACGCCGCGTTCGCGCCGGGAGATCACAAGCGTGTCCGCAATCGAGATTGTCTGGAAGACGGTGTCGATCTCGTGGTAGCCGTCCTCGCGTACCCCCAGAACGGCCAGTCCGAGATTGACCTTCGCGTGCGCCCGGATGCGGATGCTGTTCATGAAGCGTCTCTCGGAGGACGGAGCGACCCGGCGCATCGTCGACGACTAGGCCGCATAGAGAACGGCAAGAACGGTCAGGACCCACAGGAGGATGTTGATCGCCAGCGGAAGGTCGGTCAGGAGCACTCGGGACGGCTGGCCGCCCCTCCCGCCCGTGAACATGAGATACAGGTACCGCATCAGGCCGTAGACGACAAACGGCACCGTGTAGACGAGGCCTGCGCTTCCGACCTTTTCGACGGTACCCGGCCAGATCGTGTAGATCGCGTACGACACGGCCGTCGATCCGGTGACGATCGCGATCAGCGCGTCGACGAGCGACTGGGGGTACTCCGTCAGTGTTGCACGGTGCTCCTCCGCGGAACTCCCGAGTACCGCCACCTCGTTTCGGCGCTTGGCAAGAGCCAGGAAGAGCGCGAGGAAGAACGTGCAGACGAGCAGCCACGGTGAGAGGTCGGTCTCTGGCGCCGCCGGGCGAAGCACATGCACGCTCGCAACAGCTCTCAGGACGAAGCCGATCGCGATGACCATGACGTCCACGAGGACCAGCGCCTTCAGAGCGACGCTGTAGAGGAGAATGAGAACGAAGTAGCCGACGGCCATCCAGGCGAACGAAGCATGGATGCGGAACGCCCACAGCAATCCGACTCCGCCCAGAACGATGGCGATCGCGAGGGCCGGAGGGACCGGCAGGGCCCCGGAGGCGATGGGCCGCGTTCGCTTCCTCGGGTGCATGCGGTCGCGATCGCGGTCGGCGATGTCGTTCAGGACATACGTGGCCGACGACAAGAGACAGAAGACGAAGAACCCCTGAACCGCCAGGAGGAGGAGCGCTCGGTCGCCGAGGTCTCCAGCGAAGATGAGAGCGGCGAAGAGCAGGAGGTTCTTCGTCCACTGGTGAGGCCGCAAGACAGTCAGGATGCTGCGAAACATCGCCTTCACCCCTCCATTGGGTTCACATGTGCTCGAGTATGTCGCGGACCTTCGTGACAATGAGGTCCACCGCGACGACGTTGAGCCCGCCCTCGGGGATGATGACATCCGCGTATCGCTTGCTGGGCTCAACGAACTGCAGGTGCATCGGCCGGACCGTCTTGAGGTACTGGTCGATGACCTGGTCGAACGTTCTGCCCCGCTCGACGATATCGCGCTTGAGACGCCTGATGAACCGCTCATCGGCGTCCGTGTCGACGTAGATCTTGATGTCCATCAGGCGTCGCAGCTCCTCGCACGAGAGCACGAGGATTCCCTCGAGAAGGATGATGCTCGCGGGCCGGACCGTGATCGTCTCGGGTCGCCGGGTGTGCGACTCGAAGTCGTAGACCGGCTTCTCGATCTCCTTGCCGCCCTTGAGCACTCTCAACTGCGACTCGAGGAGGTCGTTGTCGAACGAGCTGGGGTGATCGTAGTTGATACGCTCCCGTTCTTCGGGAGCAAGGTGCGAGCGGTCGAGATAGTACGAGTCGTGGTGGATGATCACCACGCTCTCCTCGGGGAAGTGCCGCCGGACCTGCTTGGCCACGGTGGTCTTGCCCGAACCGGTGCCTCCGCTGATGCCGATGATGATGGGATCCACAGAGCCTCCTCAGCTACTCCGCGGCTTCCGAGCCGAAGAGCTCGGCCTCGACGATCTCACAGATGGCGTGCCCCGCCGCGATATGGACCTCCTGGGTTCTCTGGGTGTCTCCTCCGGGTGCGCGGATCAGGAGGTCGCAGTGCTCGGCCATCGCCCCTCCCGCTTCTCCCGAGAATCCGATCGTCGCGAGACCGAGTTCGCGCGCGCGGGCGAGGGCGGCCACCACGTTCTCGGAGGCGCCGCTCGTCGAGATGGCGACGAGGACATCTCCCCTCCGCCCGACGGCCTCCACCTGCCTCGCGAAGACAGCGGCGTATCCGTAGTCGTTTGAGAGCGCGGTCAGGACCGACGCGTTGACCGTCAGCGCGAGCGCCGCAAGGCCTCTCCGCTCGAGTTTCAGGCGCCCGGCCAGCTCCGCGGCGATGTGTTGGGCGTCGGCGGCGCTCCCCCCGTTCCCGCAGAGGAGGACCTTGCCTCCGGCACGAAGCGCCTCCTCGATCTTCCCGGCCGCCGCGGCGACCGCCTCCGGCAGGGTTTCCGCGGCCCTGGCGAGGGCGGCGCTCGATCCCTCAAGCGTCGCGCGCGCCATCGCCTCGCGTTCGTCTCTCTTCGTCATGGGGTTCTCTCCGATAGATACTCAGCCAGGGCTTCCTCCCACGGTCTCGGTTCCCATCCCAGGAGATCGACGAGCCGCGCGAGCGAGAGGACGGATCTCGCGGGCCTCGGCGCCGGCCGCTCGAACTCACTCGTCTTCACCGGGACGAGCTTCACGTCGCGCAGGCCGGCGCGCGCCAGGATCTCCCGGGCGAACCCGTACCACGTGCAGTTTCCTGAATTGGAGGCATGGACAATGCCGGTCGGGCGGCGGGACTCGAGATCGCGCAGGACCGCCGCGAGATCGCCGGCGTTCGTCGGGCAGCCGCGCTGATCGTCGACCACACGAAGGGTGTCGTGCAGCGCGGCAAGGCCGAGCATCGTCTCAACGAAGTTGCCACCGTTGTGCCCGTAGAGCCATGCTGTGCGCACGATCAGGAACTCCGCGCCGGACGCGGCAACCTCGATCTCGCCCGCCAGCTTCGACTCCCCGTACACGCCGAGCGGATGCGGCTCGTCCGACTCGACGTAGGCGCGATCGAGCGACCCGTCGAAGACGTAGTCCGTACTCATGTGAACGACGTACGCGCCGACCGTGGCGGCAGCCCTCGCGACCGATCCGGCGCCGGTCGCGTTCACCTCGAAGGCGGCCTCTCTCTGCGACTCCGCCCCGTCGACATCCGTGTACGCCGCGCAGTTGATGATCGCGTCCGGAGCCAGATGGCGGACGGCGTCGGCCGTCGCGGCGCGGTCCCGCACGTCGAAATCGGCTACGTCGACGCCGACGACGTCGCTGCCTCCCTCGAACGCCCGGAGAACCTCGGAGCCGAGCATGCCGTCGGCGCCCGTGACGAGGACCCGTCTCCTCGAAGAGACCATTCGAGACCCGCTTCCCTAGGGAACCTCAATCCGGCTCGCGTCGCCGAGCATGAAGCGATACGCCTTGGGCATGGTGGCGCTCTTCACGATCTCGACGTCCTTGCCGATGAGGCTCTTCTCCATCCGTTGTCCGAGATTCACGATCGTCGAGTTCTCGAGGATGATGCTGTGCTCGACCTCCGAGTTCTGGATCGTGACGTCGTGGTAGATCGACGTGAAGGGTCCGATGTAGGACTTCGTGATCCGGCTCCCCCGGCCGATGACCAGCGGGCCGCGCAGCACGCTTCCCTCGACCAGCGCGCCCTCCTCGACCACCACGTTGCCGTCGATCCTCGACGAGCCGACGACCTCGCCCGCCACGTTCCGTTCGATGTTCTCAAGGAGCATCCGATTCGCCTCGAGGATGTCCTCGAGCTTGCCTGTGTCTTTCCACCAGCCCGTGACCTCGTGCGCCCTCACGTCGTGCCCGGCGTCGATCATGTGCTGGATCGCGTCGGTGATCTCGAGCTCGTCGCGCCAGGAAGGCTCGATCTTCGAGGCGGCTTCGAAGACATGCGCGTCGAACATGTAGACACCGACGAGCGCCATGTTCGACCGCGGTTCCTTCGGCTTCTCCTCGAGGCGAACGACGCGGCCCTCCGAGAGCTCCGCGACCCCGAAATCCTCGGGGTGATCGACCTTCGCGAGGAGGATCTGGCAGTTCGGCTTGCCCTTTCTGAACTCGGTCACGAAGTCGGTGATGCCGCCCATGATGAGATTGTCGCCCAGGTACATCACGAACGGCTCCTTGCCGATGTAGTCCTCGGCGACCTTGACGGCGTGCGCGAGCCCGAGCGGCGCCTCCTGTCTGATGTAGGTGACCTTGAGCCCGAAGGCCGATCCGTCTTGCACGGCCTCCTCGATCTCGCGGTGCGTGTCGCCCACGATGATGCCGACGTCGATGATCCCGGCGTCCCGCACGGCCTCGAGCCCGTAGAAGAGAATCGGCTTGTTGGCGATCGGAACGAGCTGCTTCGCGCTCGTGTGCGTAATCGGGCGCAGCCGCGTGCCCTTGCCGCCGGAGAGGATGAGCGCCTTGATGCTGACCACCGCCTTTCAGACTCGCTCGGCCGCACTCCCCTGCGGGGAGCGGGGCTCGAGCGTCAGCGCGAGTGAATCGCTTCGGCGAAGCGATGGAGGAGCGTAACGTCGCCGGTCTTCTCGATGACATCCCCGGTCACGATGATCCGGGCGCCGGCGGCGACAAGCTCCCGCGCCCCTTCTGGCTCGCGGATACCCCCGCCGACCATGACCGGCAGATCGATGTACGAGGCGACGGCGCGGACCAGCTCGGCGGGGACCGCCTGCCGGGCGCCGCTGCCGGCGTCGAAGAAGGCGATGCGCATCCCGAGATACTGAGCGGCGAGCGCGTGCGCCATCGCGATCCTGGGCTTTGTTCTCGGCAACGGCCTCGTGCCGCTCATGTACTCGACGGACGTCGTGGCGCCGCTCTCGACAAGCATGTAGGCAGTCGGGATCGGCTCCACCGCCGCGTCTCTCAAGAGAGGCGCTGCGCGGACGTGTTCTCCGATGAGCAGCCTCGGGTTCCTCCCGCTCACGAGAGAGAGGAAGAGGATCGCGTCCGCCTCCGCGGTAACGAACCCGGCGTCGCCCGGGAAGACGATCACCGGAAGCGCGCTCGCGGCCTTCACGGCCGCCGCGAGCCTGCCGCAGGCGTCGCGGAGCTGCAGGCTTCCTCCCACAAGGAGGGCGTCGACACCCGCGTTCTCACAGGCCCGTGCGATCTCGAGGTTCTCCTCGATCGACGGACCCTCAGGATCGAGAAGCACGAAGTACGCCGCACCGCGCCGCTCGATGGTGTCGAGGATGCCCTCGAGGACCGTGTTGACCGTTCCGCTCACGTTCTTGTCCTCACGGTTGAAGAAGCCCCGCGACGATCCCGGGCGCCGCCTCGAGCGCCGCGTCGAGCCTCGAGACGTCCCCGCCCCCGGCCTGCGCCAGGTGCGGCCTCCCTCCGCCGCGCCCCCCCATGATCGCCGCCACCTCGCGAACGACATCTCCGGCGCGGAGCCTTTTCGCGGCGACAAGATCGTCGGTCACGACCGCGAGGAGCGTGACGGAACCCTCGATCTCCGCGGCGATCACGCCGGCGCCGCTCCCGAGGCGAGTGCGGAGCTCGTCGGCGAGCGCTCGCATCGCGTCAAGGTCGTGCGCATCGACGCGGCCGATCGCCAGCTTGATGCCCTCGTCCTCGGTCGCTGCGGAGATGAGGCTATCGACCGACGATCCGGCCGCCTCGCGACGGGATCGGGCAACCTCCTTGCGGAGGCTGCCGATCGCGTCGAGAAGCTCTCGGACGCGGCCCTCCAGCTCGTGAGGCGAGGAGCGCACCTCATCGGCGAGCCTTCTGAGGCTGCCGGAGTTCGACCTGGCGCGCTCGACCGCATCGCGTCCGGTGAGGGCTTCGATTCTCCGGACACCCGCGGCGACGCTCGACTCGGAGACGATCGCGAACGTCCCGATCTCGCCGGTTCGCGTCACGTGGGTGCCGCCGCAGAGTTCGAGGCTGATCCCCGGCACGGAGACGCATCGGACTCGCTCTCCATACTTCTCGCCGAAGAGCGCCATCGCCCCCCTTGAGAGAGCCTCATCGAGTTGCATCTCCTCCGGTGAGACCCGGATGTCGGCCCGCACCCACGCGTTCACGGTCGCCTCGACCCGTTCGATCTCGTCGGGGGTGAGCTCCGCGAAGTGGGTGAAGTCGAACCTCAGTCGGTCCGGACCGACCCAGGATCCCGACTGATGGACGTGCTCGCCCAACGCGGCGCGGAGGGCGGCCTGCAGCAGATGCGTGGCGCTGTGGTTCTTCTCGATCCGGCGCCTGCGCGCGAGATCGACGCGCGCGCGGACCTCCACGCCCGGGCTGAGCGTATCCTCGACGGCCTCCACGACGTGCACGCGCTCGTCGCCTTCGAGGTACACGTTCCGCACGACGATCGCGCCGCCCGGGGTCTCGAGGATCCCGGTATCGGCAACCTGGCCGCCGGCCTCGGCGTAGAACGGCGTACGCGAGATGACAACCTCGGCGAGATCGGGAGCCGCTGCTCGCCTCACTCCCCAGACCGTCGCCTCGATCGGCTCCGAGAGGACCGCGCTCTCTTCGATCTCGAGCGAGACCGGATCGCCTCCTGCGAGCGCGTAGCCCGTGAACTCGGAGGGCTCCGCGCCCCTGCCTTCCGCGGTCGTCCATGGCCGTCGCTCGGCGCCGGACTCGGCGAAGGCTGAAGCGCGCCTTCCACGCTCCTTCTGTCTCGCCATCTCCGCCTCGAAACCGTCGAGCTCGACGTCGAGTCCGCTCTCGGCGGCGATCTCGCGAGTCAACTCCACCGGGAACCCGTACGTGTCGTAGAGCCTGAACGCGTCGCTCCCCGGCAGGACGTTCTCTCCTGCCGATGCGAGGCGCTCCACAATCTCCGCGAGCGCCGCGCTTCCCGAGGCGAGCGTCTCACGGAAACGCTCCTCTTCCGCTTTGATCGCGAGCGCGACATGCTCGCGCTTCTGACGAAGGTGGGGATGAGCCTTCTCGAGCGTGTCGGTTACGACGCCCGCGAGCCTGTAGAGAAACGGCCCCTCGACACCGAGCCGGTGCCCCTTGAGGGCCGCCCGCCGCAGGATGCGGCGCACGACATAGCCGTGCGCGTCGTTCGAAGGCAGGATGTTCTCGGCAATCGCGAACGTGAGCGCCCTCACATGATCGGCGATGATCCGGATCTCGGCTTCGTCCGCGCGGGAGGCCCGACTCGCCTCCCGGGTGGCGACGACGATCGGAGCAAGAACGTCGGTCTCGAAAATGCTCTCCGCGCCCTGGAGGATCGTCAGAAGCCGCTCGAACCCCATCCCGGTGTCGATGCCGGGATGCGCCAGGAGCTCCCGTGTCCCGTCCGGACTCTGGAGGTACTGGGGGAAGACGAGATTCCAGACCTCGAAGAAGCGATCGCAGTCGCATCCGGGTCTGCACTCGGGACGGCCGCAGCCGCGCTCCTCACCCATGTCGTAGTAGATCTCGGAGCACGGACCACACGGACCCGCATCTCCCGCCGGTCCCCAGAAGTTGTCCTCGTCGCCAAGTCGTGTAATGCGCCCGGGCGGCAGGCCGATCTCGCGCTCCCAGATCTCCGCTGCGGCGTCATCATCGGTGTAGACAGAGACCCAGAGGCGCTCGGGCGGCAGTCGAAGAACGTCCGTCAAGAACTCCCAGCCCCACAGGATCGTCTCGCGCTTGAAGTAGTCCCCGAACGAGAAGTTCCCGAGCATCTCGAAGAACGTGGCGTGGTAGGGCGTCGTCCCCACCTCGTCGAGATCCGAGAGGCGCAGACAGCGCTGGATCGACGCAGCCCGGCGGCAGGGCGGCTCCGTCAGGACGTAGTAGGGCTTGAACGGTACCATCCCCGCCGAGTTGAAGAGCAGCGTCGGATCGTCCCGGGGAATCAGGGGCGCGCTTGGGACGATCTCGTGGCCACGCTCCCTGAAGAATCCGATGAACGCGGATCTGACCTCGCCCGATGTCATCCGCTCAACCATCCTGGTCGCTCCCCGAGACCTCTTCCGCCTCTCTCAGCGCTGTCGCGATCACGTCGTACGAAAACCCTCTCCTCAGGAGGAAAGCCTCGAGCCGCCGGCGCCGCCTCTTCGGACTCTCGGCCCTTCCGGCGCGCAGCTTCGGCTCGAGCGCCCGTGCCGCCAGCTCCGCCTGCGGATGCTCGGCGTACACCTCGTCGGCGACGGCCTGAGCGACCCGACGGCCCACGCCCTTCGCAAGCAGCTCCGATACGGCTCGGCGCCGGCCGATCGGCCGGAGCCGAACGCGCTCCTCGATCCAGAGCCGCGCGAAGGCTCGATCGTCGACGAGACCGACTCTCTCGAGACCGGCGAGCACCTGCTCGCTCGTCTCGTCGGAGAAGCCCTTCCCATGGAGGCGGTCCCGGAGCTCACGGGCGCTTCGCGCCCTCACGCCAAGGAGACGGAGCGCAGCGTCGCGCGCCTTCGCCAGCTCGGGAGAGCGTTCGGTCCCCGCCAGCTGCTCGTCCGGCAGCGATCCTCCGACCTCGATCCCGAGGCGTTCGAGCATCGCGGCCCGTACCGTGAAGGCCTCGCGGCCGTCAACGAAGACAGCGACGCGCCCACCGTCACGCTCCTCGACGGCGGTCACCGTCGGGGTGGTGTGGTTCTTCCGGCTTCTCTCCGTTCGGCTAGCCCTTCTGCGATCGACCGGTCGCCGCCGGCTCGGACTTCTCGTCCGGCTCTTCGGCCGAGCCGCCTTCCGGCGCCCCGCCCGGTGCGAGACCGATCGCCTCCCTGACCCCCGTCTCGATGCGGAAACGGAGGTCCGCGTTCTCTTCCAGCGCTGCGCGTGCCTTCTCGCGTCCCTGGCCGAGCTGGGTGTCACCGTGGCTCAGCCAGGTCCCCTTGCGCGTCAGGATTCCGTGCTCCAGACCGAGGTCGATGAGGTCGCCCTCGAGCGAGATGCCCCGGCCGTAGAGGATGTCGAACTCCGCGATGCGGAAAGGCGGGGCGACCTTGTTCTTGACCACCTTGACCTTCGTTCGATTCCCGATGATCTCGTCGCCGACCTTCAGCGACCCGATGCGCCGGATGTCGAGCCGCACGCTCGAGTAGAACTTGAGCGCCCTGCCTCCCGAGGTCGTCTCGGGGTTCCCGAACATCACACCGATCTTCATTCTGATCTGGTTGATGAAGACGACGCACGTCTTCGACTTGCTGATCGAGCCGGCGAGCTTTCTCAGGGCCTGCGACATGAGACGCGCCTGCAGCCCCACGTGGGAGTCGCCCATCTCACCTTCGATCTCCGCGCGCGGGACGAGGGCGGCGACCGAATCCACGACGATCACGTCGACCGCGCCACTCCGCACGAGCATTTCCGTGATGTCGAGCGCCTGCTCGCCGGTGTCGGGCTGCGAGATGAGCAGGTTGTCCGTATCGACCCCCAGGTTCCTCGCGTATCCAGGATCGAGCGCGTGTTCGGCGTCGACGAAGGCCGCAACGCCTCCCAGACGCTGCGCGCTCGCCACGATGGACAGGGAGAGCGTCGTCTTGCCGGACGCCTCGGGCCCGAAGATCTCGACGACACGTCCACGCGGCACTCCTCCGATGCCGAGCGCGAGATCGAGCGAGAGCGCTCCGGTCGGAATGGCCTCGACCCCGGACGCGATGTCCCCGGCACCCAGGCGCATGATGGCGCCCTTTCCGAACTGCTTCTCGATCTGCGTCACTGCCAGGTCGAGTGCCTTCTTCTTCCCCTTGTCGTCGACCATCATCTCCTCCGTCCGGCTCACGCCGAGCGATCGTTCGTGTGGTGGGGTTCGTCGATCCGGGGTCCTTCCAGGGGTACCTTCGCCAGCACTTCGTGGATGGCTCCCCGCGGGTCCAGCGTGCTCTTCATGAACAGAATCCCGTCGACCTCGAAGCTCTCCTCGGGCGGGGCAAGCCGCTCCAGCAGAGCCGAGAGGTCACCCGCGCTTCGTGGATCCCTGATCCGACCGAGCGTCACGTGCGCCCGGAAGGGTCGACGCTCCCGAGGGAAGCCGAGCCCGCCGACCGCCCTCTCGACTGCTGCCTGGAGGTCGAAGAGCCGACGCTCCGGCTCGATGCCGACCCACAGAACCCTCGGCTTCCGCGCCGACGGGAACGCTCCCACCGAGTGCGACCGCAGGCGGAACGGGGCGAAGCCCGCGGCCGCCGAACGAATCGCCTCCTCGACGGTCGCCGCCCGCGACTCCTCGATGTCGCCGAGGAACCTGAGCGTCAGATGCAGCGTTCCCCGGCGCGCCCAGCTCGCCCGGACGCCCCGGCCGCGCAGTTCCTCGGCCAGATCGAGTATGCCTTCTTCGAGAGCGTCCGACAACCGCAAAGCGATGAAGGTGCGTATCACTGGTTCTCCGAAAATGTCCACGGGGTCGGGGTCGCGCGGTGTCCGCCTGTCAGTCGCTCTCCGGAAGACCGAGCAGTGTCCTTCTCAGGAGCTCGAGCGCGGCCTGGGAGGCTTGCGCTCGAACCTCATCGCGGTCTCCCCCCGAGAGGCGCAGCTCCCGCGTGCGTTCCTCCGCGTCCGAGGAGACGGCGATCCAGACGAGACCGATCGGCTTGTCCTCGGTGGCGCCCGAGGGGCCGGCGATCCCCGTGATCGCCACGCCGTAGTCCGTCCGCGCCTTCGCTCTCACTCCAGCCGCCATCCGCGCCGCGACACGGCCGGAGACCGCGCCGTGTCCTCGCAGCTCCCCTGCGCGCACGCCGAGAAGCCTCCGCTTGAGGTCGTCCGAGTAGGCGATCACACCGCCCGTGAAGTACCCGGAACTCCCGGGCTGCCGCGTGATCTGCCAACCGAGCCTGCCGCCCGTACAGGACTCGGCTACCGACACGGTTCGGCCGTTCATCGAGAGCAGGTAGCCTACGACCTCCTCGAGAGACTGCGCCCCCTCGGCGTAGACGTACGGTTCGATCTTCTCCCGGATCTTCGCGGCGGCCTTCACGACCGCCTCCTCCGCCTCGCGCGCGCTCGCGCCGCGTCCGATCAACCTGATGTCGACGCCGGTCAGCCTCGGCAGATAGGCGACATCCGTGCGCGCGAGCCGCTTCGAGAGAGACGCGATCCGCTCCGCAAGAACGGACTCCGGGATCCCGGTCGTGCGGAGGAGCCGTTCCGCCGTGACACGGCGGAGACCGGTCCCCTCCAGAAAGGGGACGACGTAGTTCTCGAGCATCGCCCGCATCTCGGACGGCACGCCGGGGAGCGCGAAGAGGAGACCACCGTCCTCCTGGAAGAGCAGACCCGGCGCCGTCCCTCGGGCGTTCTCGATGGCGCGCGCCCCTTCCGGCACCATCGCCTGTGAGGCCACGAGCTCGGGAAGCTCCCGTCCCAGGGACTCGTAGCGCGCGCGGATCGCAGCGAGGACACCTTCGTCGAGCGCGAGGCCGCGCCCGAAGATCCGCGCGACTACCTGCTTCGTCCGGTCGTCTGAGGTCGGGCCAAGGCCCCCGGTCGTCACGACGATCTCGACGGTCTCGAGGGCATGGACGATGGCACGCTCGATCGCCGCCGGGTCGTCGGGAACCGAGGTGGCGCGCTCAACCGAAGCACCGATGGCCGCGAGCGCCCGGGCGATTGTGCTCGTGTTCGTGTCGACCCGAGTTCCGTCAAGGAGCTCGCGGCCGATCGTGATGATCTCTGCGCGGACCGGTGTCCTTGTCATCGCGGGGCTATCCCACGGCGGCCATCATGAGCCGGAGCAGCAGGTTCGTGTAGACGCCGGCGACCACGTCGTCCATCACGACGCCGTAGCCTCCCGGCAGCGACTCGGCGCGTCGCGCCGGAAACGGCTTGAGGATGTCCAGCAGGCGGAAGAGGACGAAGGCAGCTCCGTAGATGAGGTACGTCTTCGGAAGGAGCAGTACCGCGAAGACGTACCCGCAGAACTCGTCGATCACGATCCTCGAGCCGTCGTGCCCGAAGTGCCTCTCCGAGACACCGGCCACCCAGAGCGACAGCAGGAAGAAGGCCAGGACAGAGACGATGAGGACGGCGATCGTCTGCGGCGAGGCGGCCGGAGTAATCTCGGGGACTGCGAACCAGAGAAGAACCCCGCATCCGAAGGCCCCCGCCGTGCCCGGCGCAATCGGCGAGTATCCGAGATACGCGCCGGTCGCGAGGAACTTCACGAGGGGGTGCAGGCGTGGCTCGGCGCGCTCAGGCATGCGGCTTCTCCTCGTCCGACGAAGCACAGCCCCGCGCGTCTGGCGCGAGCGCGTGGCCGTTCAGAAGATACTCGACGCCCGAGACGATCGTCAGGGCGACCGCGGCGAGTGCCAGGGCGTAGAGGAAGACCTCGATCGCGCGCTCGATCCGCGCGGCCGGGGAGAGCAGGGGGACCGCTGAGAGGTAGAGAAGGATCAGCGCGATCCAGATCATCTGGACCGCTGTCTTGAGCTTCGCGATGCGGCTCGTGATGAAGCCCTCACCGCTCTTCACGACTCCCGTGCGGCATCCGAGAATCAGAAGCTCTCTGCCGAGGATCACGGCCACGATCCACAGAGGCACGTACGGGAGGCCGACAAGAAGGAACGCGATGAGCACGGCGGAGACGAGGACCTTGTCGGCGAGCGGGTCCATGAGCTTCCCGAACTCGGTGACCTGGTTCCTGCGGCGAGCGATGTAGCCGTCGTAGAGGTCGGAGAGCATCGCCAGGACGAACAGGAAGAAGGCGAGCCTGACGCGCCCGGTCAGGACGGCCGCCAGGACCACAGGACCCAGGACAAGCCTTCCGAGAGTGAGCCCGTTCGGCCAGTTCATCTCTCGCCGTACTCCTCGCGCACACACGCTCGAGCTCAGTTCTCCGACCGGCCGATCTCCTCCTGCCGAAGAAGCCACTCCCACCTGCGATCCACGTCCTTCTGGATCTCCTCGATGATGCTCCTGTTCTCCTCGCGGAAGAGGTGGCGGAACCGTCCCTGCTTCTTCAGCCACTCCGCGACCGGGACATCAGCCTTCGGCTTCTTCGTGATGCGGTAACTGCCGTGCTCCACCTCATAGAGGGGCCAGAATTTCGTCTCGGCGGCCAGCCGGGCGATCTCCATAGACTCGTTCATCTCGAAGCGCCACCCGCGTGGACACGGCGAGAGCACGTTGATGAAGGCGGGCCCGTCGATCGAGAGCGCCTTCTCCACCTTGTCGGTCAGATCCTTGGGGTGCCCGGGCGTCGACTGCGCGACGTACGGGATCCGGTGCGCCGCGATGATGTCGGTCAGCGGCTTCGGGAACTGCGTCTTTCCCGCCCGCAGCTTGCCGACCGGAGTCGTCGACGTCGCAGTGCCCTTCGGCGTGCCGCCGGAGCGCTGGATGCCCGTGTTCATGTACGCCTCGTTGTCGTAGCACACGTAGAGCATGTTGTGCCCGCGCTCCATCGCTCCGGAGAGCGCCTGGAGTCCGATGTCGTACGTGCCGCCGTCGCCTCCGAAGGCGATGAAGTTAATGTCCTTGTCGATCTTGCCTTGTCTCCTGAGCGAACGGTAGGCCGCCTCGGCCCCGCTCACGGTCGCTGCCGAGTTCTCGAACGCGTTGTGAATGAAGGGGGTGCGCCATGATGTGAAGGGGTAGATCGTCGTGACGACCTCCACGCAGCCCGTGGCGCAGCCGCAGACGGTGTCCTTGCCGGCGGTCAGGAGAATCTGCCGGATGGCCGTCATCGGCAGGCAGCCGGCACACGCGCGGTGCCCGCCCGACATGAGTTCGTCACGCTCAGCGAGCTTCTTCAGGCTAGGCATCGCTCCCCCCTTCCTCCCGCAAACCCAGGAATCGGATGTTGTCCTTCGGCGTCCCCTCGCGCGCGACCTCCTCGAGGTCCGCGAAGACCGAGGCGATGTGATCGGTCGAGATGTCACGTCCGCCGAGGCCGTAGACGTAGTCGACGACGCCGGGGTCGATGCCGCTCCCGTAGAGCGTCGCCCTGATCTCCTTGTGAACCGGTCCTCCCGGCGCTCCGAACGATGCCGAGCGGTCGAGCACGCCGACCGCCTTCGCGCCGCGCAGCGCCTCCAGGATCTCCGTCTCCGGGAAGGGACGGAAGCAGCGGATCTTGAGAAGCCCGGCCCGCTTCCCCTGGTCTCGAAGGTCGTCGACCACATCCTTCGCCGTCCCCGCGGTCGACCCCAGCGCGATCACGACGAGCTCCGCGTCATCGACCCGATAGGCCTCGAGCATCCCGTAGCTCCGCCCGGACAGCTCGCCGTAGGCCTTCCCGACATCCCTGATGACGGCGCGGGCCTTCCGCATGGCCTCGACCTGCTGTCGCTTGTGCTCGAAGTAGTAGTCCTGCAGATCGAGCGGTCCGTAGGTCAACGGCGAGTCCGTGTCGAGCAGTGGGTACTTCGGGGTGTACTCGCCGACCCACTTCCGGGCCTCGTCATCCTCGAGCGCCTCCAGAACCTGCATGGTGTGACTGATAATGAATCCGTCGAACGAGACCATCACCGGCAGAAGCACATCGGGGTGCTCCGCGATTCGGATCGCCTGGAGCAGGTTGTCGTAGGTCTCTTGCGCGTCCTCGGCGTAGAACTGGATCCATCCCGTGTCCCTGCAGCCCATCGTGTCGCTGTGATCGCAGTGGATGTTGATCGGTCCCGAGAGCGCCCGGTTGATGACCGGCATCACGATCGGCAGCCGGCACGATGCCGCGATGTAGACGATCTCCCACATGAGTGCGAGACCGTTCGCCGAGGTCGCCGTCATCGCGCGCGCGCCCGCCGCCGAGGCGCCTACGGTGGCGCTCATGGCGCTGTGTTCGGATTCGACGAGCACCAGCTCCGCCTTCACGTCCCCGTCCGCCACGTGCTCCGCGAACTTGTGCATGAGCTCCGTCTGCGGCGTGATCGGGAAGGCGGCGACAACGTCAGGGTTGATCTGCCGCATCGCCTCGGCGCCGGCGTCGTTTCCGGTCAGCGTGAGTCTTCTGCTCACCGCGTAACCCCCTTCTGTCTTTCCGCTCGCGTTGAGCGACGGTCCTAGTCGCTCTTGACGTCGCTCTCCAGCTTCATCTCGATCGCCTTCGGATCGACCGGACACTCGAACGAACAGATGCCGCACCCCTTGCAGTGCCCGTAGTCGATTCCCTGGATCTTGCCGTCCTTGACGAGCACGGAGGAGTCGGGGCAGGCCACCCAGCAGCGCAGGCAGTGGATGCACTTCTCGGGGTCCCAGATCGGCCTGTAGGTCCTCCAGGAACCCGTCTCGTAGCTCTGCGCGTTGCCGGCCTCTTCGATGATGCCCCCGATCGGAATCTCGGTCCACGCCTTCTCGCTCATTCCTCGGTTACCTCCTCGTACGCCCGCTTGATGGCGCGAACGTTGCCGTCGAGTATCTCCTGCCTGAAGCCGTGCGAGAACTTCTTCCGTATCTGCTCGAGTACGGTATCGATTGAGAGAAGCTCGCTGACCTTCATGAGCGCGCCGAGCATCGGCGCGTTCGGGATCGGCCGGCCGATCTCGTCGATAGCGATGCCCGTCGCGTCGATCACGTAGATCTTCCTTCCCTGGATCCCGAGCAGCTTCCTGATCTCCCCCGCAGACTTGACGCTGTTGACGAGGATTGTCCCGTCCTCCGGGGTGCCGTCGGCGACGTCCACGAGCCCGAGCAGGCTGTCGTCGAGAACGACGACGATCCTCGGGTGGTAGATGGCGCAGTGGACCCGGATCGGATCATCGCTGATCCGATTGAAGCCCCGCATCGGCGCTCCCATCCGCTCCGGCCCGTAGTCGGGAAATCCCTGAGCGTACTTCCCTTCCATCGACGCCGCCGAAGCCAGGAGCAGCGACGCCGTCTTGGCGCCCTGACCACCCCGGCCATGCCAGCGGATCTCCATCATCTGCGACATGGATCGTCCTCCTTACGCGTCCAAAGCGGAAAGTCCCGATCAGCGCGGACAAACCAAGGCTAGAAGCTAACATTCGGGTGGAGACCGGTCAAGGGCAATCGGGGTGATAGAGGGCGTGCGACGGCGCTTCGAGCGGCCTCGTCAGAGGTCGCGCCGCTCTTCGAGCGCCGCGCCGAGGGTGCGCTCGTCCGCGAGGTCGAGGTCTCCCCCGACGGGCAGTCCGCTCGCCAGACGAGTGACGCGGACTCCGACGGGCGAGACACGCCTGGCCAGATAGAGCGAGGTGGCTTCACCTTCCGTCGTGGGGTTGAGCGCCAGAATGATCTCCGCGACGCCCTCGGAGCGCACGCGGTCGACGAGCCGTTCGATGCCGAGGTCTTCGGGACCGACACCGTCGAGCGGCGACAGGACTCCCCCGAGGACATGGTAGCGGCCCCCGAAGCGGCCCGTGCGCTCGACGGCGAGCACGTCGCTCGCCTTCTCGACCACGCAGAGGAGCGTGGCGTCGCGCCGGGCGTCCCGGCAGATCGCGCAGGGGTCATCCTCGGTGAGGGAACCACAGATCGAGCACGGAATGGTTCTGCGCTTCGCGTCGAGGACCGCCTCGGCCAGCTCGCGACACTCGGCCGCGGTCGAGCCCACGATCCTGAGCGCGATCCTCGTTGCCGACTTGCGGCCGATGCCCGGCAACGCCGTCAGCTGCCTGATCAGTCTCTCGAGTGAAGGGGGAAAGCCGCTCATCGAGCGCGCCTCCGAATCCGCCGTCTCAGGCCGTCCCGGGAGGCAGAATGCCCCCGGTGACCTTGGAGGTCTCCCTGGCGGCGATCTCGTCGCACTTCTCCTTCGCGTCCCGAAGGGCCGAGAGAAGCAGGTCCTCGAGCATCTCCGGATCCGCCCCGTCGAGGACCTCTGGACCGATCGTGATGGAGACGACTTCCCGGTGGCCGTTCATCGTCACGCGGACCGCGCCTCCGCCCGAGGTTCCCTCCGCCGTCATCTCAGCGAGCGCCTCCCGGACCTCCGCGAGCCGCTTCTCGAGCTTCTGCGCTTCCTTGAGCATCTTCGAGAGTCCCTTGGCCACGTCAGCCTCACTCCTCTCTCCGGCGTCCCCGGACCTCGCCTTCGAAGACCTCGAGCACCCGTCGCACCGTCTCGTCGCTCAAGGTCGTCGTTGCTTCGGAGGATTGCCCGGCGGCCTCCGCGCGCGGGGACGCGCCGAAGGTCAGATCGAGCTTCACCGGGCATCCCAGCACGTCGCTCGCCGCCCGCTCCATCAACTTGAGGTTCCCGCGATCCTGAAGCTGCTCACGATGGAAGGAGGAGCCGTTCGGTACGTGCAGCGCGACGCGCCCTCCCCCGAGTTCGGACGGGACCGTGTCGCCCAGGAAGGCCGCGAGCGCGGGCTTGTTCTCGCGAATGCGTTCGATCACGCTCGACCACCGTTCGGCGCAGCCGGTCGGCCCGTCTCTCGGCTCCGCCGGAGGCGATGCCGTCGTCTCGTCCCGTACCTCCTGAGCGGCCGGCGAAGCTCCGCCCGGTGCCCGCGCCGCGCGCTTCCTGAGCGGCGTTCCGCGCCCGCCTGCATGCCCGCCTCCTGCCTCCGAGCGGAGCGCGTCGATGAGACGCTCGAGCTCGACCGTCCCCGAGAGGCTCGCCATGCGCGCGACCGCCAGCTCGGCGACGAGCGCCGGCTGCGTGCTCCAGCGCGCCGTCGACTGCGCGTCGACACCGATCTTCATGAGCCGGACAAGATCGGCCGCCGCGATGCCGGTCGATGCCTCGTGGTCGCCCGACGTTCCGTCCTCGCCACTCCCGGGACCTCGGGCCGACGCCGCAAGAAGGAGCTCCCGCAGATGCTCGACAAGACCGTCGATGAGGTCGCCCGGGTCGAAGCCGGCGTCGAGTGCGGCCTCGAGAGCGCGCAGCGCGTCCGCCGCGTTGTGTGCCGCGACGGCATCCGTGATCCCGAAGAAGACCTCCGTGTCGGGTATGCCCAGCACGCGGGTGACGTCATCGACGCCGACCCGCTTCTCCCCGAGCGAGATGAGCTGATCGAGGAGGCTCTCCGCGTCCCTCATGCTGCCCTCGGCGCGGGCCGCCACAAGGCCGAGCGCCGCCTCGTCAACCTCGAGGCCTTCGGCCACTGCGATCTCCGCCAGTCGGGCCTCGATCTCCGCCTGCGCGATGCGGTGGAAGTCGAAACGCTGGCAGCGCGAGGCGATCGTGTCCGGGATCTTGTTCGGCTCGGTCGTGGCCAGGACGAAGACGACGTGCGCCGGCGGCTCCTCAAGCGTCTTCAGGAGCGCGTTGAACGCCTCACGCGTGAGCATGTGCGCCTCGTCGATGATGTAGACCTTCATGCGTCCAGCGAGAGGAGCGTACTGCACGGTCTCGCGGATGCCGCGGGCGTCCTCGATCCGGCGGTTCGACGCTCCATCGATCTCGATGACGTCGAGGTTCTTTCCCCGGGCGATCTCGACGCACGAGCTGCACTCGCCGCACGGCTCGTCGGTCGGCCCCTTCTCGCAGTTCAGGGCCTTGGCGAGGAGGCGCGCGACCGTCGTCTTGCCGACGCCGCGCGGCCCGGCGAAGAGATACGCGTGGGCAATGCGATCGCCGCGGACGGCAGCGGCGAGCGTCAGGACAACGTGGCGCTGACCGACGACCTCGCTGAATCTCTCCGGCCGCCACTTCCGTGCGAGAACCACGTAGGACACGTCATCGCCTCCAGGAGCCGGTTGTCGTGCGATGCTTCGCTCTGGCACGCGACCACTTCGACTCCGGCCGGCGGCGAACTCACGGCCAGTTGGCTCCGGTCAAGCTCCCCCACGGCACATCGAGCCTCCGGCTTACGGCTGCTGCCTTCCGGCCCTGACCGGGTTCACCGGCCTCGATTGCGCGGGACCTGGCCCTCGACGCCACTTCTCCGTTCGTCCCTCCGTCAACCTGAGAGCCTCAGATGGGTGTTCGACCCCGCTCGAGCGGATTGCGGGTTACAGGGCACCGCTAGTTCCCCGTCTAGCGTGCCAGAGCGAAGCTTCTCGGGGCTCGCGGGGGAAGGGCCCGTCCCTCGACGCTCCGGGTGGGCCCTTCCCGAGGAGTGGTGGAGATGAGCGGGCTCGAACCGCCGACCTCTGCCTTGCGAAGGCAGCGCTCTCCCAACTGAGCTACATCCCCGTATTCCTGTCTGCGTCTCCCTGCGACGATGGCGGAGAGGGAGGGATTCGAACCCTCGGTACGCTCATCACGTACACGCGATTTCCAGTCGCGCACCTTCGACCGCTCAGTCACCTCTCCGAATAACAGCGTGGCGGTGGGGGTGGGATTCGAACCCACGGTACCCAGAGGGTACAACGGTTTTCGAGACCGCCACGATCGACCAGCTCCGTCACCCCACCGGCAGTCGTCGTTTCGAGGGCCCGTGCTACCGCAAACGGACCCGCTCGAAGAAGCTCGAGAGGAGCGCCCCGCAGGTGTCCGCGAGGACGCCCGAGGTCACGGCGACGCGATGGTTGAGCCCGGGCTCGTCGACGAGATTGCCGAGCGAGCCGCAGTATCCGGCCTTCGGATCGTGGCAGCCGTAGACGAGCCGCTCAAGCCGCGCCAGCACGATCGCTCCGGCGCACATCGCGCAAGGCTCCATCGTAACGTAGATCGTCGCCTCAGTCAAGCGGGGGAAGCCGAGGGTCTTCGTCGCCGCCCCGATCGCCAGGATCTCCGCGTGCGCAGTCGGGTCGCCCAGATGCTCGACCCGGTTGCGACCTCTCCCGACCACGCGTCCGCCTGAGACCACGACGGCCCCGACCGGAACGTCCCCGCTGTCGAAGGCGCAGCGCGCCTCCTCGAGGGCGACCTCCATCCATCGCCGGTCGTCCTGCTCGCTCGCGCTCATCGTCTCCCCCGGACGCATGCCTCACGCGCGGCAAGACGGTATCAGGAGGTCCGCGGGCTGTCAAGCGCCCCCGAGCCTGCCCGAGCTTCTTCGCCGACCCGGGCGCCCGCTCATGAAGAACCGGTGAAGCCATGGGCTCCACCGGCGTTCGAGGCTCTCTTCACTTCGGTTGCCCTACTCCTTCGTGTCCTCCCCGTAGACGGCGACACGGTTCTTGCCATCCTTCTTGGCTCGGTAGAGCGCCTGGTCGGATCGCTCGACCAGCTCCGCCGCCGTCGACGCCTGCATCGGATACGAAGCCACGCCGAGGCTGATCGTGAGGTGCCCGCCGGGCATGATGTCCTCTCCCTCGAACTCCGTCTCCTCGACGAGCGACCGAATCCGCTCCGCCATCCGCCGCGCCGAGTCCGCGCCCACCTCCGGGACGATGACCGCGAACTCCTCCCCGCCGTAGCGGGCCACGTAGTCGTAGTTCCTCGACGACTTCTTGAGGACGGAGCCGAGCTTCTTGAGGACGACGTCGCCCGCCGGGTGCCCGTAGGTGTCGTTGTACCTCTTGAACTCGTCAATGTCGATCATGAGGAGGCTGACGACGCGGTTGTAGCGCGACGCCCTGCTCACCTCGGTCTCGAGAAGCTGCTGGAAGAACCGGTGGTTATACAGCTCGGTCAGGCCGTCCTTCCGCGACAGCTCCTTGTAGAACTCGCCCTCGGCCGCCCTCTTCTTGAGGGCCCGCTCTTTGATCGCGTTCGCGACGATGATGCGGATCTGGTCGATGTTGAACGGCTTCGTAATGTAGTCGACCGCACCGAGTTTCATCGACTCCACTGCGGTCTCCATCGAAGCATATCCCGTCATGACGACCACGCTCACGTCGTACGGCAGGTCCTTCGCCGCCGATACGACTCCGAGGCCGTCCAGCTCCGGCATCACGATGTCGGTGATCACGACGTCGTAGGTTGACGCCTGCATCTTCTCGACCGCGTCGCGACCCGAGACAGCCAGCTCGATCTCGTAGCCCTCTCCGGCGAGAACCTCCTTCAGGAACTCGCGCATGATCTCCTCGTCGTCCACGACGAGCAGACGAGTCGGCGTCGAGTCCTCGGAGGCCTCTTCGTTCGGCGCCTCGGCCGCGTGGTCATTCGGTCCGATCAAGTATTCCCTCTGCTCTCGTATCAGTGTTCCGACTCCAGGGATTCTGTGCCCGCGTTGCCTCTCGGTAGCCTGATGATGAAGGTCGAGCCGGCGCCGCGCGTGCTCTCCACGTCGATCTCGCCGCCGTGCTCGCGGATGATACCGTAGCTCACCGAGAGACCGAGCCCGCTCCCTTCGCCGACCTCGCGGGTCGTGAAGAACGGATCGAAGATCCTCGGTAGATTCTCCCCGCAGATGCCGCAGCCGGTGTCTGAGAACTCCACGGCGACCTCGGGCCTGCCCGACTCCGTCTCCAGGGATCGCGTCCGGATCGTCAACTTTCCCCCGGACGACATCGCGTGCCTCGCGTTCATGATGATGTTCGCGAAGACCTGCTGGAGCTGTCTCTTGTCGGCGACGACGGACAGGAGGTTGTCTTCGATCTCCGCCTCCAGATCGATCCCACGCACGGAGAGCTGCCTGCCTGTCATCGCGATCGTGTCTCTCACAACCCCGTTGAGGTCCACGGTCGACCTCGAGGAGAGCGACGTCTCCGAGAACCGAAGCAGGTTCTCGACGATCGCCTTGCAGCGCTGCGACTCACGCTCGATGTACGTGAGGTGGCTCACCATTCTCTCGATGTCGTCATCGACGAGAACCTCCGCGCGCGACTTCGCGAGCTTCTCGAGGTCGAGCTGGGCGTAGCCCAGTATGCCGGCGATCGGGTTGTTGAGTTCGTGCGCGACACCCGCCGCCAGTTCTCCTACTGCCGCCAGCCTCCCCGACTGGATCACCTTGTCCTGGATCGCCCGAAGTTCTTCTGTGCGCTCCTCGACGCGCCGCTCGAGGTCCGCGTTCAATTCCTCCAGGGCCGACTGTGCGCTCGAGAGCTCGGCGGTTCTCTCTTCCACTCTCTCCTCGAGAAGCTGGCTCCACTTCTCGGCTTCGGCGCGCGAGCGCCGCAGCCCCTCGCAGAGTTCCACGGCCTCGACGGCCCTCGCGACCTGGCTGCCGAGCGCGCGGAGGAAGTCGAGCTGAGCCTTGGAGAACGCGTCGTCTCCGCTCCTGCCGAACGAGAGCACGCCCGTCAGGTCCTCCCCGACCATCATGGGAACACCGACCCAGCTGCCGGCGACCGACGAGCTCTCCATGCCGCTGCCGAAGGCCTCCTCGGTTGTGTCCACCCTCTTCTTGCGGCCACCGATCGCCAGGGGCTCACCGTGTCTCAGGACCCACCCGGCGAGCACTTCGTTCAGCCTCGCCTTCGGCGCAGTCAGGTCCTCGCCGTCGCTGCTCCGGATATGGTAATCGTGAGAGCCGTCACTCGCGGAGCGGCGGCAGAGCGAGAGGAAGGTGGTGCCCACGACCGGCGAGACCTCGCGGTGCACGAGCGTCGCGATCTCGTCGACCGAGTGAGCCGACGTGATCATCTGGCCCACGGCGTTCAGGGCCCCCAGCTCGTCGATCCTCGTGACGAGCGACTGCCGCGTATCCCATAGCGTCCGTCCGGCCGCGCTCACAACAACGAGCACGATCGCGAGCAACGGGAACGCGGGAACCTCCCTCGTCGCGTAGGACATGACGAGGAGGAGCGCCAGCGGAAGCGTGACGAGCTCGACGCCCACGCCCCTGCCAACGAACGAGGCGGCAGCGCGAACGTCCTCACGGCTCGACTGCACTCGCTCGAGCGCCATGATGCCCGCCGGCACGCCGACGAGGCACGCGAAGAGCAGCATGATCCGAAGCGTGTCGGCAGGGGTCATCCCGGCGGTCAGCCTGCCGCCTCCACAGACAGCGTACGCGACAGCGGCTACGCCTGCCGCGCCTACCTGGATCCCGACGTGTACGACACCCTGCCGCAGACCCCTCCGCAACCGAACGATCTCCAGAATCGCCGCCGTCAGGCCGCTCGTCAGGATGCCCGCGGGGAGTCCGAAGATCGCGATGGTCGCGACGAAGACCGCCACGCTGAACGAGACCGATCGCCTCGTGCCGACCGGGAACGAGAACCAGCCCGTCGCGACGCCGAGCGTGGCCATGAGCCCCACGGCGCCCCATGTCATCGAGGGAATCCTGAGAACCGACCAGGCGAGAAGGCCCAGCGTCAGCGCGAGGGCGCCCCAGAACGACGTGTTCCGAACACGCTCGTCCGCCGCCGCCGTCAGTGAAGCAGACCGCTTCCGATGCATTGTGCAACCCCTGAGGCCGCCTTGTCTGCGGCGCTCTCTCGACCCTCCGCCGGTGCGCCACCGGCGCCGCCGGATTCACCGATGGGACTTCGGCGGCCCCCGGAGACGGGTCCCCGGTCTGCCGCCGTTCGGTTCTAACTGCAAGACCTGTGCCACGATCCGGGCTCCATCGGGGCCCCACGGGCCGCCCCGGGCTCGTCCCTGTACGTGGGCGCATCCTCAGCAATTGCGGCTCTTCTCTCCTGGGTCCCTGATGCGCCGGAGCCGGGCCAGGCCCGGCTCGCGTCTCGCTCCACGGTGACTCGGTCCCGCCCTCCGGCGCCAGCCTGACGTCACGGTCTGCCTTCTTGCTCGACCTCGATCGCGAGCTCGAACGTGGCGCGTTCACCGCCGAGCGAGAGGGTCAGTCTGTTCCGCCCCCGGACAAGAGGCCAGGGGCCGAAGCGCCCTCCGGCGTCCGGCGACTCCGGTCCCCACCTTCCCTCCGGACTGACGAGGGCCACCGTGGCCCGAGCGAGCGTCTCACGTTCACCGCCGAACCGACCCACCAGGTGAGGACGTCCGCGAACGAGGGCGACAGAACACCGGAGCTCGGTTCCAGCTCCGTCGGCCCAGGACAGCCTCGCCTCCTCCTGCGACGATCGCACCGCCGAGAACGCCGGCTCGGGCCAAACCTCGGCGGTTCCCGCCCCGAAAACCGTCTCGGAGAAGTCCCGGACGACGGTGAGTCCGGTCGCCGCCCAGCGGACGATCGCGACGGACGACTGCCCCCTGAGGCGTGCGAGGGCACGTTCCGCGGCCAGTTCCCCGGGATCGTGGCTGGACCCGCCTTCGATGCGCCAGAGCTCCGCGACCTCGGAGAGACAACGCGGGCAGTTCGCGAGATGGCGTTCGACCACCGCGCGCTCGTCGTCCTCCAGCGAACGGTCGGCGTACGCCGCAAGGACCTCCGGGTCCAGGCAGTCCGACGACGTCTTCCGAGGCCGCTCCGACCTGGCCGCGTCCCGCAGGACCCCGGAGAGGCTCCGATACTGCTCGAGCGCGCGTGAGCACTCCTCGCACGAGGCCAGATGCTCCTCGAAGGAGCGCCGCTCCTCGCCGGACATCTCCCCCTCGGCATACGCGGGGACGAGTTCGGTTCGGTCACAGGGTGTGTTCATGGCTGCCTCAGCTTCCTTCGAGACCGTCTCCCAGGCCGCCGTCGGCACGGAGCTTCGCGAGCGCCCTGTAGACCAGACCACTCATGGCGCCGACGCTCATTCCGAAGCGGCTCGCGACCTCGCGATAGGTGAAGCCCTCGAAGTAGATCAGCCTGACGGCGATCGCCTCCCGCGGCGTCAGCACGTTCCGGATCGCCTGCTCCAACGACATCCGGAGATCCCGCCTTCCGCGATCGCCGGCGAACGAGTCTCGCGAGACCCGATCGAGATCGTGGGAAGCATCGGATTCCGTCGGCTCCGGTCGCCTTGCCGAGCGCCGCAGACGGTCGATGCAGACGTTTCTCACGATGCGGTAGATCCAGGTCTCGAACCTGCAGCGTCCCTCCCAGGATGCGAGCGCCTTGCCGCGATTCCGGAGGAGCTTCACCACGGCGTCTTCGAAGACATCCTCCATATCGGCCTCGTCCCATCCGGCGCCGTACCGCCCGTTCACGCGATGGATCGCGCTGTAGATGAGTCTTCGATAGCGGGAGAGAAAGATCTCCCAACCGCGTTCGTCGCCGGAACGGAGCAGCCGGACCAGCTCCTCGGTCTCGGAGTCGACGTGTCCTCGAGGGCTCACTCGCCTGTCCCCTCCACTCGTCAGTCGTCTCGCGGGCCCGGGCTCTTCGCGGTGGCCGGAAGGTCCTCCCTGGCCGTCAGCGACGCCCCCCGGGCGCGAGGGCAAGCTCAGGGTCTCCGTAGAGCACGTAGTTGGCCCACGTGATCTCGAAGCGCCCCATGACGCGGGATCTCGCGAGGCCGACGGCCTGCGCGAGCGGCGCGCCGGTCGCCAGCGAACGGTAGAAGGCGCCCGCGAAGGCCGCCGCCCCTTCGTCCGGGGCTTCCCACTGCGTGCCGAGGTAGGCCGGTACACCCGCCCGCATGAGGCCGAGGGCCAGGTCGCGGCCGCCTCTCTCGGCCAGGCCTGGGCCCGGCGCCGACGCGCAGCAGTTGGAAAAGACGAGCCGGGGAGGCGCGACGGACGATCCCAGAACGGCCTCCGGCTCGACGAGACTGCCCGACGGCAGCATCCAGCCGACCGCTCCGGCCGCGGAGGTCACGCCGTGACCGGCGAAGTGCACGACGTCGTAGCCCTCCCGAAGCACAAGCCGCAACTCGTTCGCGTCGGCCGGCGTCTTCCTGACAACCCGGAGGACGTCGGGACGCGACGCCCCCACGTCCATGATCGCCTCGGCCTCGCGCTCCGCGTGCGGCAGCCTCCGCGCACCTCCCGCCTCGAGATTGGCAAGAAGCAGCAGGCGGGCAGGTCCCTCCCGCTGCTGGGCGGCGGGAACGGCGGCCGACGTGCCCCGGATCTGCCTCGACACGTCGAAGAGCTGCCACAGAAAGCGGGCGCCGGGAGCGAGCACCAGGAGCTCCCATGGGAAGACCGTCAGCTCGGGCTGCATGGAGAGGAGCAGCGCGCCGCCCGGCAGGTCGAGCAGGCGGTCGCGGGCGCGGGGGTCCGCGCCGAGAAGCACCTCGGCCAGATCCAGACCGAGCGCCCGCGCCTCGGCTTCGATCTCCCGCGCCGCGTCCCGGCGGGCGCCCCCCTCCAGCGCGCCGCCCGCTGCGTCGCTCGACAACGACGATGCGCGTCGCGCGAGCCCGTCGAATCGAAGAAGAAGCTCTCTCTCCCGGTCGCGGTTCCTCCGGATGACGTGGTCAGCGGCGAGCGCTCCTCGCGTCCCCGGAACGACGACCGTGAGACAGCCGGACGGCTCGGCGCGGAGAAGGACGTTCGGAGCCGGCGCCGCAACGGAGCCGGCTCTCTCGACTCTCGACCGTCTCGCCATCCAGAAGAGCCCCGCTGCAGCCGCAGCGAGCAGGGCCGCCCAGACCGGGCTGCGGAAGGCTTCCGCCGCAAGCGCCACGGCGCGGTAGACCGATGCCCTCTCTCCGTAACTGCTGGCTCTCAGGAGCACCCAGAGGATGATGAGGACGATCACGAACCACGCCCACGGGAGAAGGCGGTCGCGCGCGCTCTGGGGCTCGACACTGCCCGGAGGTACGCTGTTCCTCGCCAGGATCTTCGGCATACGCGGCTCCCGATCGCGCGGGGCGACGAGCGCCCGCGTCGGACCGACGATCTGACTCCTTGGGAGAAACGCGCGTGGGTCTCCCGGGGGAGCTACGCGCCCGCGAGGTGGATCACCTTGTCCGCGTAGGGAGCGCCGTGCTCCTCACACGAGAACATGATGACCTGCCTCTCCGCCGAGATCTCGCGGAGAAGCTCGAGCGCGGCGGCCCTGCGGCTCTCGTCGAAGTTCACGAGAACATCGTCGAGGATAAAGGGTGCGCCGTCGCCCGGCGAGAGGAATTTCAGAAGTGCGAAGCGGGTGGCCAGGTAGAGCTGGTCCAACGTGCCAGCGCTCAGATCGCCCGCGGTCACGCCGCCTGGAGGCCACGAGCGGTTGTCGGGGCGCTCGACCGTCACGCCGAGATCCCGTTCGACAGAGACACGCCCGTACCGTCCGAGTGTGATGCGCCCGAGCACGCTGCTGACGATCGGCTCGAGCACTTCGGCGGCCTCCTCCTTCGCGGTCGCGAGCGCGCTATCGAGCCCTTCTCTCGTGGTCTCGAGAAGTCGGAGTCTCCGCTGTTCGAGCGCCAGTTCGCGCTCCACGACCTCAAGTCGCGCGATCGCGTCCGGCAGCGTTTCGCCTGCCTCAAGCTGCTCCAGCTCGACCTCGCGTCTCACGACCTCACCCCGCAGGCGCTCAACCGTCTCCCGACGTTCGTCCCGCTCGACCTTGAGCTTCGCCAGGTCTTCGGGTGTCAGGTAGGCCGCCGTCTCGATGTCTCCGAACATCTGCTCGTAGGCCTGCCTCTGGCGAGCCAGCGACGTGGCCTCCGTCCGGAGATCGAGTTCGTACTGCTCGGCGTCACGCCCGTCGCACGCCTCGAAGAGCTTCGCGCGAACGAGGTCGGCACGGCCGCGCCGCTCCTCCTGCATTCTGGCGATCCGCTCGAACTCGGCGTAGCTCGGAACGCCGACCTTCTCGATCGCCTTGTGAAGCCTGAGTTCCAGCTCGCGCCGGTTGGTGAGTTCGCGTTCGAGCTCCTCCAGCGTGCTGCGCAGCCGCACAATCCGTTCCACGACGAAGACCGCCGCGATGAACGCGAGGCTGCCCAGGCCGAGGAGTGTCCACTTGAAGGCCGACGGAAGCGCGAACGACGCCGGCGCAAGAAACGACAGGAACGATCCCAGCGCGAGACCGCCGGCGATGACGCTCAGCTTCCGTGCCGCGCTCCTCGTCCTGCCGCCGGATGCCGCCCCCTGCAGCTCGGCCAGTCGACGTCCCGAGGCGTCGATGTCGTTCTTCGCGGCCTCGATCGACGCGCGGCTCTCGGCGCTGAACGACTCGCGCACTTCCTGGGCGTCTTCGAGATCCTGCCGCAACGTCCTGAGGCGAGCGATCTTCGTGTCGATCTCCTCCTGGCGCGTCACGAGCCGCCTCAGCTTCTGGATGACGTCGTGGTGCGTTGTCTCGGTCTCGAGTGCGCGCTCGACGCGCGAGAGCTCCGACTCCTCGCTCTCGAGGGTCCCACGTCGGTCCGTGAGATTGGAGCGGCCCCGGAGGATGCGGCCCCACTCCTCCGAGAGGCGCTTCACGCGGTCCTGGTGAGCCTCGCGGCTGTCGAGCAGACGCCGGATCGGTCCCGGATTGCTCGCGGGACGGGCGACACCTACCTGGAGACGTGCGATCTCCTTCTCGAGACGATCGAGTACGCCGGCGGCGTCGACCCTGCCGGTCGCGCTCGTCATCTTCCTCTCGATCATCGGAACCAGCTGCCCGCGCTTCGCCTGTCCGGATCGTCCCTCCAGCACCGCCAGCTCGCCCTGACGCACCGCGGCCACGGACTCGAAAGCATCGCGGTCGGCGAACCCGACCATCTCCGCGATCAGACGTTCCACGAGCTTTCTCTCGGCCTTGGCTTCGCCGCCGGTCTCGTTTCTGAGGTCGACGCGTCGCGCGAAGAAGTCCTTCGTGAGGGAGTAGAGGTCGCCGCCCTGTTCGAACCCGAGTTCGAGTCTCATGCCGCCGCCGGTCCCCCAGCGTTCGAGGGCCTTCACGGCAAGCGCTTTCGAGGCGACGTCCTCGAAGAGAACCGTCCCCATCGCTTCCACGACGGCGCTCTTCCCGGACTCGTTCGGGCCCACGAAGAGGTTCAGGCCCGGCGCCAGGTCGACGCCGAAGTCGTCGAAGAGCTTGAAGTTGACGAGCCTGAGCCTGCGGAACTTCAACCGAGCACGTCCTTTCCGAGAAGGAGCGCCACGCCCATCTGCATGGCGGCCTCGACTCTCTCACGCTCCTCGTCGCTCTTCGCGCCCGAGATCTTCTCCTGCATCAGCCGTACGAAGCGTCCGATGACCAGCCGCTCCGAGAGGCGCTCAAGGTCTTCCCTGCCGAGTTTGACGCGGTACCGTCGCTCCGGCGGGCAGACATGGAAGTAGTCCGGCTCGAGCGCCTCGAGCAGCCCTGCCTCGTCGAAGTCGGCATCCAGATCGAGGAGGCCGCCGAGCGCGAGCCGGAGGATGGTGTCTCGCCCGGGCGGCGCCTCGTACCTCACGCGCTCGACGATCTCGTGTGTCCCGCGCGTGGAGGTCACGTCAACATCCGCCGTCACGACGCGCCGCGCCCCGATCCTCACCTGCGAGATCTCCGCCCCTTCGGTCGTGAGGTCGACGCGCGCCGCGAACCCCGCGCCGCTCTGGCTCGGGGCGATCACCTCGGGCGCTCCCGGATAGAGTGCCGGGACTTCGGAGCCAGGCACCTCGTGCCAGGAGTGCCAGTGCCCGAGGGCAGCGTAGCTCCAGGGCGTCCCGCTGACTTCCGAAAGGTCGATCGGAAGATCGTCGTCCGCGCGCGGTACCGTGTCGAGCGTGCCGTGGGCGACGACGATATTGAACGGCAGCGAGTGATCGGGCTCCAGTCTGGCGAGCTGGTGGTCTGTCGACCGGTTCCATCGCGGAGGCCTCCCGTGAACGGCGAGGCCGAGGTGCGGAATCGCGACCGTCTCCTGACCGTCGAGACCGAGAACCGTAAGGCCCTCGACGCTCTTGAATTCCTCGCGGTAGCTCAGGTAGACGGAACCGCGCCCGAGGTGGTCGTGCGATCCCGGGAGCACGACCGCCACGGCATCGGAGATCTCGGAGAGACGCCGGAACTCGGAGAGAGCGTGTCGCACCGCCGAGGCCGGCGGCGAGTTGGAGTCGAAGAGATCGCCCGCTATGACGAGACACCCGACTCGCTCGTCGAGCGCCTTGTCAACGATCCTCGTGAGGGCGCGACCCAGCTCGTCTCTCTGCTCGCGCGCCTTCTTGCCGAGCCACCCGAGCGGCGCTCCGAGGTGGATGTCCGCCGTGTGGATGATGGTGGGCATCGACCCTCCCCCTCTGTCGGTCGATGATGCGGCCCGCTCCGGGCTTCCGCGGACGCTCACGAACCCGCCGGAGTACCGGTGCGCGCCCGCGGGAGCCCCCTGCAGACGGCCCTTCACGCTGCCGCGGGCACGTTACAGCGCTGTACACGGGAGATGGCAGCAACAAACATGCCACCGGAGCGTCTCTCGGCGAACGAATGGGGGAATTCACGAACGGTGGGTCGGGAAACTCGGCGCCGGGCGGCCCTGGAAGCGAGACGCTCCCCCCGCGGAAGACACGGAGGGAGCGTTCGAATGGTACGCCCAGGAGGACTCGAACCCCCAACCTTCTGGTCCGTAGCCAGACGCTCTATCCAATTGAGCTATGGGCGCGCGGTCCGCTGGCGGAGAGGGAGGGATTCGAACCCTCGGTACACTTGCGCATACAACTGCTTAGCAGGCAGCTCCCTTCAGCCACTCGGGCACCTCTCCTCGAGAAACTCAGGATCCGAAGGGCTACGCTGGCGGAGGGCGAGGGACTCGAACCCCCAAGGGCTTGCGCCCGGCGGTTTTCAAGACCGCTGCCTTACCAGTTAGGTCTAGCCCTCCGATCCCTCCGGCAGTATAGCAACGCCCCGAGGGGCTGTCAAACCGATTCGCCCCGTGCGCCCCGACGCTAACTCCAGCGAGTGTCGTTCTGCGTCGAGCGGCTCCGGCGCTCGTCCTCCTCGTCCCACTCCCTGACCCGTCTCCGCCCTCGCAGGGCCTTCGACGCCGCGGCGCCTGCCAGGAGAAGTGCGAGCGCGACGAAGAGAAGGCCGCCCCTCAGCAGGACCGGCGGGCCTCGGAAGCGGGTCCGCAGTGAACGAGCGAAGTGCTCGTCGAACGCGTCGGTCCCGAGTCCCACGAGCGAACGAAGTCCCCCCTCGAAGCTCCCCGACGTGCCGACCGCTCCGATGAGCCCGGCGATCCCATTGGCCCCGGACTCTCTGATGAGGAGTTCGACCGCGCGGAAGCTCTGCGCGTATGCGAGCGCCGCGTCGTCGGCGTCGGATGGAAACGCAAGAGTGATTTCGGCAAGCGGGATGAGGCGGTCCGATCGGGCCGCGGCCGCCAGACGCGCGTTCTCGTCAAGCCGCCACTCCCCCGCCACCGTCGTAGCGATGCCCTCATCGAACCACCGGGGAATCCGGATGTCGCCGAGGGCGCGGCCCGTCGCCACGTGCGCCAGCTCATGCTCGATGATCTGATCCAGATGCAGCGGCGACAGATCGGTCCGGGGCGACCGAACAACGACGAGACCGCGCGTCGGGAACGCGCAGCCGACGCTCCAGTCGGGCGCGCCGCCCGAGGTGAGAGCCGCGAACTCGGCGGCATCCGGAGCGATCACGATCGTGATCGCTCCGAGTGCCGGGATGCCTACTTCCCTCGCGACGAGCGGCGCGAGCCGCGCGGCTGACCCGAGGACCGCCCGGGCGGGTCTCGCGTCCTCGGGAGCGTATCGGACCTCGATGTCGCCATCGCGCACCGAGTCCCACACCACCGTCTCCGCCGCCGCAGCCAGCAGCGCCGGCAGAAGCGCGAGCGTCGTGAGGATCAGAAGGCGCGAACGCGCGCTTGCGCGGCCAGGCCTGAGAGTCGTCACGTTGTGCGATCCCTCCGCTATCCGGTGAGATGCCGGGTCGGGGCAAGCGATCGAAGTCTCTCGACGATCCCGGGCAGGATGTCGAGCACTCGTAGCACGTCGCCTTCTGTGTTGCCACGGCCGAGGCTGAGTCTGAGCGACGTCTGCGCGACCTGCGGCGACAGCCCCATCGCCAGGAGGACGTGCGATGGAGCCTCGGAGCCGGTGCTGCACGCCGATCCCGAGGACGCGGCGACCCCTTCAAGATCGAGAGCCAGAACGACTCCGTCGGCCTCGGCTCCGGGAAAGCAGACGCTGACCGTACCGGGCAGGCGCTCCGCCTCGCGGCCGTTCACGAAGGCACCCGGGATCCGCTCGAGAAGCGCGTCCTCGAGGCGCTCAGCCAGTTGCCGAAGCCGACTCGACTCGTCATCCATCTCAGCGACGGCCAGCTCGAGCGCTTTCGCGAGACCGATGATGCCAGCGACGTTCTCGGTTCCCGAGCGAAGCCCGAACTCGTGCCCGCCGCCGTGCGAGAGGGCGTCGATCGGGAGCCCGCCCCGGATGTAGAGCGCCCCCACGCCCTTCGGGCCGTACAGCTTGTGACCCGAGAGCGAAAGCATGTCGACGCCGAGGCGAGCGACGTCGACCGGGATCTTGCCGACCGACTGCACTGCGTCGGTGTGCATCGGGACGCTCCGCTCTCGAGCGATCCGCGCGATCGCTTCGATCGGCTGGATCACCCCGGTCTCGTTGTTGGCGTGCATGATCGATACGAGAACCGTCTCGTCCCTGAGGGCTCGGCCCAGATCGTCGGGATCGACCCTGCCCGACGGATCGACCGGGAGACAGGTCACGTCCAAGTCGAACCGCTCCTCGAGATAGCGGGCCGTTGAGAGGACAGCGTGGTGTTCGATGGCGCTCGTTACGAGGTGCCGATTCCCGCAGGGCGCTGCGAAGAGCACTCCCTTGAGCGCGAGGTTGTCCGACTCGGTTCCGCCGCTCGTGAAGATGATCTCGCGCGGCTCGCATCCCAGAACTCGCGCGACCGAGGCGCGCGCGGCGCCGAGGGCGTCCGCCGCGTCGTCGGCGATCGCGTACGGGCTCGAAGGATTGCCGTACCGCTCCGTCAGGTACGGCATCATCGCATCGAGGACCCGCTCGTCGGTAGGCGTTGTGGCGTTGTGGTCCATGTAGATGGAGCCCGGCACTCTCACACCTCTCGTCGCGCGCCCTCGTGACACGGCCGGCCCGTCGGAGATCGGGGCCGGCCGTATCGAGGGACCGGCGCCCGCGATACGCAGCTCGGGCGCCGGCGGTTCCGTGGAATCAGTTGTCGCCCTTGTCCCAGATGTCTCTCAGCCTGTTCTGCGTCGCGATCTCGATAAGCTGTCTCTGTCGCTCGATCTCCTTGATGGCGTGCGCCCGCCAGTTGGGATCGCTCTTGGCCAATTCCAGTTTCGCGATGGCGTCCTCGTACTTGCCCATCTTCTCGAGCGACTTCGCCCATGTCACATACGCACCGCCATCGCCAGGCGACAGCGAGAGGACCTTCCTGGCTGTGCTGATGCCCTCGGTGTATCTGCCCGCGTCGTTGTAGGCGTCGGCCAGTCCTGCGAGGTAGGACGGATCGTTCGGCTGTTGCTGCACGAGGACCTCGAACTCCCTGACCGCAGCGTCGTAGTCTTCCATGGCGCGGCAGACGCTGGCGAGATTCGTGCGGCACGCGACATCGTCGGGATTGTCGTTCAAGACACCCCGGAAGAGCGACTCGGCCTTCGTGTACTTGCCGACCTTCATGTACAGGTATCCGAGCGTCGAGAGGGTGTGCTGGCTGGTCACGCCGAGGCCCCGCAGCCGCTCGAAGGCGCCGATCGCCTGATCGTAGAGCTCCGCCCGGTAGTAGATCTGGGCGAGAGCCTGAACGGGCCGAGGATCCGTCGGAGTCAGTTCGAGCGCCCGCCGGTAGGCACTGAGCGCCGCCAGATCCATCTGCATCTTCTCATAGGCGTACCCGAGGTTGAGATACGTGTCTGCTCCAGCCGGGTCCAGCTCGATCGCCTTGACGTATGCCTCGATGGAGTCCTGGTAGCGCCCCACAACGAAGTGGGCGTAGGCCAGCGAGGAGTGCGAGTAGGGATCATCCGGAGCAAGATCGCGGGCTGCCTCGTACATCTGGAGCGACTTGTCGAACTCCTGGGTCTCGACCAGGTAGATCCGCCCGAGACCGTAGTAGGCGTCCACCATGCCGCTGTCGAGCCTGATCGCCTTCTCGTAGTTCTCGATCGCCTTGCCGATCTCGCGCACGCGGTAGAACTCGGTCGCGTTGTGATACGCGCGCTGCGCGGGAGTGACCTCCGCACGCTCGGTGACCTCGCCGCCGGCACCGATCAGGGTGAGTCCCCCCTCTTCCTCAACCGGCATCGTGCCGGTGCAGCCCGCGAACATCAGCGCGACCATCACCGCGAGCGGGAAGCACACGAAGGCAGCCTTGCGTCTCTTCATGGATCGCCTCTCTTCTTCGCAGGAGCGCGCCACTCCGAATCCGCGTCCCCGCATGTCAGGGCTTGCCGATCATCTCCCGGATCATCTGGATATTCCCGCGACACATCGCGGCGGCCTCACTCTCGGGAGCCAGTTCGATCACCCTCTCCCACTCCCTGATCGCCTCATCGAAGATCATCGCGTCGGCGAAGGCAACTCCCAGGTTGAAGTGCGCCTCGACGTTCTCCTGGTCGATCGAGAGTGCCTTGAGATAGGCGTCGACGGCCTGCTGATAGCGGGAGGTCGCGTAGTAGGTGCTGCCGAGGTTGGCGTAGACCATCGCGTTCCCGGGATCGAGCTCGATCGCCTTCTCGTACTGGGCGACCGCCTCGCTCTCCCTGCGCATGTCCGTGTAGAGAGCACCGAGGTTCATCCTGAGGCCCACGTGCGCCGGATCCACCTCGACCGCCTTCAGGTACGTCGCAAGTGCCTCGTCGTAGATGTGATTCTCGAAGTAGAGGTTCCCGAGTTCGATCCGCAACTCCACGTCGTCCGGATCCTCCTCGATGCGCTGCGTGAGCGCCTCCGCGCGCGCCGTCAGCTCCGCCGGAGTCGGCGACTCCGCGATCTCGGAACGCAAGACCGTGCCGTGCTGTCCCGTCGCGGACGACGCCGCGAGAAGTGCAGCAGCAACAACGACGAGGCCTGCCCCTCGAAAAGACATCCCTGCCGTTCCTCCTTCCGGCGCGAGCCGGCGCTACATATCGGCCAGGATGACCTCGACCCTGAGCTTCTCGATCTTGTCGGGGTTCGAGACGGCCCCGTTCGGGCCGTCACCCTTCTGCAGCGAATCGACTACGTCCATGCCTTCGATGACCTTGCCGAAAGCGGCGTACTTGCCATCCAGATGGTTGGCGCTCTGGAACATGATGAAGAACTGGCTGCCCGCGGAGTTGGGATCCTGCGCGCGAGCCATCGAGACAACGCCCCGCTCGTGCTTGAGCGACGCGTCGAACTCCGCCGGTATCGTATAGCCGGGCCCGCCGCGTCCGTCCTTGTGTTCCACGTCGCCGGTCTGAGCCATGAACCCCTCGATCACCCGGTGAAAGGTCACGCCGTCGTACCTGCCCGAGTTCGCAAGGGATACGAAGTTCACGACCGTGTTAGGGGCCTTCTCTTCCCAGAGTTCGATCCGGATGACGCCCTTCGTCGTCTCGAGCGTGGCGACCTTGGAGCCCTCGGAGAGGTAGGGTACCTCACGGGTCTTCTTCGCTCCGATCGTGCCCTTCTCTTCGCTCTCGAAGTAGGTCAGGGTCGCAGTCACCTCGTCTCCCTTCGGCGGCTTGGTCTCGTCCGCGACCCCCTCGCCCTTCTGGAGGGTCTCGGCGGCCTCGTCCTTCGCGTCGGCCGCCTGGGACGCGTTTGCCCTCTCCTCGCTGCTGCAGCCCACCGCCGCGACCAGCGCGCAGGCGAGAACCGCCACCAGAACACCGGAACCTAGACGCATGATCCCTCCCAGGAAGATGCCGTTCGGTTGCACTCCTTGTCAGCAATAATCTAAGCTGCCCATCTTGACGGTGTCAAGCGGGTTTTGCCCGTCTCGTCCCGTTGACGGCGCGCCCCCCAGGCGCTAGAATCACAAGGACGCGCCGGGGCCGCGCCCTCGCGCGGTCTGTTTCGAGTGGCCGGAGCACCTTTCCAGAGGAAACAGGAGCACTTCGATGCAGCAGCGAAGAGAGCTGACAACGAGCCTCCGCGACGCAGGGACGGCGGAGGAGTTCTTGAAGATCGTCCGTTCGAGCCCGATCGACTTCCTCGACCTTCGCTTCGTCGACCTTCCCGGCCGCTGGCGCCACGTGACGCTTCCCGTCTCGCGGCTCGGTCCGGAGCTCTTCTCACAGGGGGTCGGGTTCGACGGCTCGAGCGCAGGGTTCAAGAGGGTCGAGAGCGGCGACATGGTGCTCATCCCGGACCGTTCATCCGCGCTCCTCGAGGACGAGGGAGCCTACCTCACCCTCTCGATGGTCGCCACGGCCGCCGATGCGGCATCGAAGGAGCCGTTCACGCTCGATCCGAGAGTGATCGCATGCCGCGCGGTAGACGCCCTGCGCGACTCCGGTCACGCTGACGAGAGCATCTGGAGCCCCGAACTGGAATTCTACGTCTTCGATGCGGTCGACTACGGGACCTTCGCGAGCGGCGCCTACTACGAGATCGACTCGCTCGAGGCGGGATGGTGCGATCCCGAAGACGACGAGGGCAGCCTCGGGCATCGCATCCGGCCCGGAGGAGGGTATCACGTGATGCCGCCCTCGGACCGGAACTACGATCTCAGGAACGAGATCGTGGCTCGCATGGAGTCGGCCGGAATCCCGGTCAAGTACCACCATCACGAGAACGGAGCCGCCGGCCAGGTCGAGATCGAGATCCACGGAGAGCCCCTCGTCAGTGCCGCCGACCACGTGATGCTCGCGAAGCACATCGTCCGCAACACCGCTCACGAATGGGGTCTCTCCGCGACCTTCATGCCGAAGCCCCTGCCCGACGAGTGCGGGAGCGGCCTTCACTTCCACCTGAGGCTCCTCCGCGACGGCGAGCCTTCCTTCTACGACAAGACGGGCTACGCCGGGCTCTCGCAGCAGGCCCTTCACTTCATCGGCGGCATCCTGAGCCACGGCAGGGCGCTGGCGGCCCTCACGAACGCGAGCACCAACTCCTACCGCAGGCTGCGCCCCGGCTTCGAGGCTCCGACGAACCTCTTCTTCTCGGCCGCGAACAGGAGTGCCGCGATCCGCATCCCGGAGTACGGCACGACGCCGGAGACGAAGACGATCGAATACCGCCCCTCAGACGCGTCCTGCAATCCGTACCTGGCGATGGCCGCCATCCTCGCCGCGGGACTCGACGGCCTCCAGCGCCGCACCGACCCGGGAGAGCACGGGTTCGGACCGTTCGACACGAACGTCCACGCGCTTCCTGCCGAGGAGCGAGACGCGATTACGCCCATTCCGACGTCACTGCCGGAGGCGCTCGCCGCCCTCCGTGACGACGCCGGGTTCCTCTCCGACCGAGGCATCTTCCCTGATGACTTCGCCCGGCTCTGGATCGCCCAGAAGAGCCAGGAGGCCGAGACCGTCGCCACGAGGCCGCACCCGGCAGAGTTCGACCTCTCGTTCGACTGCTAGATCGGCAGCCCCATGCCTACGCCACGGCGCCCGGGCTCAAAGGCCCGGGCGCCGTTTCCTTCTCTACAGTGCCGCTCGACGTGGCTACGGCCGAAGCCGGTTGAGCATCCGGGGGAAGGGCACCGTCTCACGGATATGGTGGATCCCCGCCACCCACGTGACGAAGCGCTCGATCCCCAGCCCGAAGCCGCCGTGCGGCACGCTCCCGTATCGCCTCAGATCGATGTACCACTCGTAGTCCCGTCGAGGGAGGCCGGCCTCCTCGATCGCTGCTTCGAGCGCGCCCAGCTCGGCCAGCCGCTGCCCTCCGCCGACGATCTCCCCGTAACCCTCCGGCGCGAGCATGTCGACCGAGAGCGAGAGCCGGTCATCCTCGGGATCGATCGCCATATAGAACGGCTTGCACGTCCTCGGATACCTGTGGACGAGCACCGGACGGTCGAACGCCTCGGATATGACCGTCTCGTCCTCGGCCCCGAAGTCGTCGCCCCAGTTGAAGTCGCGGCCCGCGCCGTGGAGAATGTCGACGGCATCGCTGTAGGTGATCCGAGGAAAGGGCGAGAGAACCCGCTCGAGCGGCGCAAGATCGCGCTCCAGGATCTCGAGTTCCGGTCGCCGCTCTTCGAGAAGACTGGACACGATGTCGCAGACGAGCGCCTCCTGCACGTCCATGATCTCGTCAAGCTCCGCGTATGCGATCTCCGGCTCGATCTGCCAGAACTCGATGAGATGACGGCGCGTCTTGCTCTTCTCGGCGCGGAACGCAGGCCCGAAGCAGTAGACCCTCCCGAAGGCCATCGCCGTGGCCTCGTTGTAGAGCTGTCCGCTCTGGGAGAGATAAGCGTTCTCACCGAAGTAGTCGGTTTCGAAGAGGGTCGACGTTCCCTCGCAGGCCGCCGGCGTCAGAATCGGCGTGTCGAGCGCCAGATAGCCGCGCGAGTCCAGATGCCTCCGCGCCGCCGCGACGACCGTCGCGCGGATCCGGAGAACAGCGAACTGGCGCGAAGATCTGATCCAGAGGTGACGGTGGTCCATCAGGAACGAGGTGCCGTGCTCCTTGCGTGTGATCGGGTACTCCTCCGCGCGATGCACGATCTCGACGGCCTCGACGGAGAGCTCGTGCCCCCCGGGCGCCCTGTCGTCGGCGCGGACGAGCCCCCTGACCCGAATGCTCGACTCCTGCGTCAGCGACTCGAGTTTCCGGAAGGTCTCCTCGCCGATGTCGGAGACGCTCGCCACGCACTGGATCGAGCCGGTGCCGTCGCGGACGACAAGGAAGAGGAGCTTCCCGCTGGAACGCATTCCGGCGAGCCACCCCTCGAGCACGACGGTCCGGTCCGTGTGGCGTCCGATCTCCTCGATCGTGAAGCGTTCCCTCATGAGTCTCCCCTGCCTCGCGCTCCGCGCCCGCCTCGCGTTTCCGCGCGCCGGAGCGCAGCCGGTCTCACTCCGTCTCGTCCGACGTCAGCCTTTCGATCGCGTCGTCCGGTCCCTCCACGAGGAGAACGTCGCCCTCCGCAATCGTCGCGTCGGGGTCCGGAAGGAGTGTCTCGGTCGCCTCGACCTGGCCCTCAAGCGTCCTGATGACCGCCACCACGTTCAGGCCGTACTGCTGCCGGAACTTCAGCGAGGCGAGCGTCTTCCCCCACATCGACTCGATCGTCCGCACCCGGGCGAGGCTCATCCCCGGCGCAAGCTCGACGATATCCATGAGGCTCGGCGACAGCATCCGCTGGGCCAGGCGCTTCGCGACCCACTCTTCCACGAGCACGACCTGGTCCGCGTTCACGAGCCTCAGAATGCGGGCCTCCTCCTCGGTCACGGCCCTCGAGATCACCCTCGGGATGTTCATCTCCTTGAGAAGCGCCGTCGTGAGGACCGCCGCCTGGAAGTTCTTGCCGATTGCCACGAGCGCCGCATCGACCTTGTCGACGCCCTGGGCCACGAGCGCGTCACGGTTCGTGGAGTCGAGGCGTACGGCGTAGGCCACGTCGTCCGCGATCGACTGCACAAGATCACCGTCGACGTCGATCGCGACCACCTCAACGCCGCGCTGCGAAAGCTCTCTCGCCACGGTCCGGCCGAGCAGCCCGAGCCCGATCACCGCGTACTTCTTCATAGGCTCCTCCGGAGAAAGCGACGGTCCGGGCGGGGATCGCCTCCGGACCGCAGCCGCTAGCCGATCACGACCCTCTCCTCGGGGTAGTCGTACAGCGCTCGCGCGCGGCGCTGGCCGATCGCGAGGGCCAGGGTAAGAGGACCGATGCGGCCGGTGAGCATGATCATCATGATCGCGATCTTCCCGGCCGCCGAGAGCGTCGGTGTCACTCCGGTCGACAGCCCGACGGTCCCGAAGGCAGAGACTACCTCAAAGAGCACGCTGCTCAAAGGCAAATCCTCGACCACGAGCAGCACGAACGTGCCCGCCGTCACGACGAGGAGGCCCATCGCGACGATCACAAGAGCCTCGTTGATCGACTGGTCCGGTACGTGCCGGCCCGCTACCTCGACACGCCTCTTGCCGCCGAACATCGACGCGATCGCGGCAAGCACGAGTCCGAAGGTGACGGTCTTCACACCACCCGCCGTTCCACCGGGCGAACCTCCGATGAACATGAGGCCCGCAAGGAGAAAGAGAGCAGGGAGTCCCAGCACCGATGTTCTCACGGTGTTGAACCCCGCGGTCCGCGCCGTGACCGAACCGAAGTAGGATGCCATGATCTTCTGACCCAGGCTTCGCCCGGCCAGAGCACCGTCCCACTCGAGCGCGAGGAACGCGACCGTACCGATCACCAAGAGAGCGGCGGTCACCGCGAGGACCATGCGGGAGTGAAGCGAGAATCGCCGAGCGCGGCCGCCGAACCCGGGACGGAGCACGCGCCTGCCCAGGAGGTTCATGATGACCGGAAACCCGAGCCCGCCCAGGATGATGAGCGTGGTCATCACCAGGTTCACAGGAACGCTGCCCGCGTAGCGTTCGAAGCTTGTTGAGTAGAGCGAGAGTCCGGCGTTGCAGAACGCCGAGATCGAGTGGAAGACCGAGCGGGACCATGTCACACCCGCCGAGGCGAAGTCGCTCCGCGTCGCCAGGTAGAGCATCGCCGCGCCGACACCCTCGATCGCCAGCGTGAACCCGATCATGAGCCTGAGGGTCCGCCCGACGTTGCCCACCGCCTCGAAGCTCAGCATGCTCCTCGCGACCAGGCTCTCGCGCAGACCGAGCCCTCGTCGCATGACGAGCGCGAAGAACGCGGTGAACGTGATGAGTCCCAGGCCTCCGATCTGGATCAGCGTCAGGATGATCCCGTGCCCGAGCGGCGTGAAGTCCCTGCCGGTGTCCCGCACAACGAGGCCCGTCACGCAGACCGCCGACGTGGCCGTGAAGAACGCGTCGATGGTAGGAATCGCCCCGTCCGGTGTCGCGCGCGGCGTCGACAGAAGGAGCGCGCCGACCACGATGATCGCGATGAAGGAGAAGATGACCGTGCGGGCCGGGTGGATCCTGAGGGAGGCGATCCGCGCGTTCAGCCGCACCATCTCGGCGCCGATCAGGTAGACCAGATACACCTGGAGGACGATGATGTACGCCTTCGCGATCGAGAAGACACTGCGCTCCTCGAGGAAGGCGGGAAGCCAGCCGCGGCCGCGCAGCTGGGCGACCGCGACGAGCTGGATGATCATGAGGGCGACGATCGCGAGTCCGGGCCACCGCGATCTCAGATAGGCCGTCTTGCGCCGCGAGAGAGCGAAGCGGACGACCGCGTCGACGGCGAAGATGCCGACGATCACGAGATCGACGAGGTGCAGGGCCTGCAGCTCAGGCCGACCGAGGTAGAACCCGTACTCCAGGATGAGCGACGCGGCCGCGATACCCGCGACCACGAACATGGTTCGTGAGAGCGCTGTCAGGATACTCTCTCGGAACATCGTCCCCCGTCCGGGTTTCGGGCGGCCGCCAACGCTGCGAGGATAGGGAGCACCTCGGAAGGCTGTCAACGGAAAAGGCCGCTTGTCTCATGCCCCGCAGCCGGCGATAGCATGAGGAGTTACGGCGTCCCGGGTCCCGGATAGGCGATTCCGAAGCGCCTCGCGTAGTAGCACCGTGATGCCACAAGCGCCGCTCCGAAGAGCGCGAGGAGCCATGGAGAGCGGAACGATGCGACTGCGACGAAGGCCACGACGCCAACCTGATCGGCAAGGACGCGGTCCGCGCGACGCCTCGTGGCGTGAGCCCTCAGCAGCAGGGGGAGCGCGAGGAGCGGTCCCCAGAGCGCGAGGAGGTCCCTGGACCGCCAGCCGACGACGGCGGCCGCGCCCAGGAGAATGATCGCAACGAGACTCGTCCGCCTCTCACCCAGCACCGCGGCCGTCGTACGGAGGCCGGCGACGCGGTCACCGTCCAGGTCCGGGATGGTCGTTGAAGCGATGATGCCCGCGACCGCGAGGACGTAGGCGACCGCCGGCTCGAAGAGGCCCCGTCCCACAGGCGCGAGGGCGGTCCAGCCGGCGGCTGCGCCGAGCGCCCCGAACCCGAGGCCGTTCCAGAGAAGGTCCAGCGGCGCCCGTGCCTTCGCCCGAATCGGTGCCCAGGAGTACGTCGCGCAGAGGAGCACGGACCCCGCAGCGACCCATCGGAATGCCGGGGGAAGCCAGACGAGAGCGACCGCCGCCGCCCCCCAGACTGCCGCAAGCTCGATCCGGGCCGCTCGAACCGTCACGATGCCGCGCGGCAGGAGAAAGAGCTTCTCGTTCCGCCGGTCCGTCTCGATATCCGCGATCTGGTTCTGAATGTACCCGCCGCCGAGGATGAGACTCATGGCGACGAGGCCGAGCCAAAGCTCGGGCGGGAGTGCGGTCGACCCTGAGGCCACTCCGGACCGTCGCTCCGCGAGCGTCGCCCCGTAGAGGACGAACACCCAGAGGGGCACGAGAGCCGCCGGGCGCAGAAGGAAAACGTAGTCGAGAGGTCTCGCACTACCGCTCGCCGACCGGCTCATCGCGGGACCCTCATTTCCCCGAGGTCGACCGATCCCGGCCTGATCCCGTGTGCCCGAAGCCGCCTGAGTGGCGCGTTGTCGCCTCGAGGGTATCGCGCTCGCGCCAGCGAACCCGCACGACCGGCGCGATCACGAGCTGCGCGATCCTGTCGCCCCGGGAGACCCGAAACGGCTCGCTCCCGAGGTTCGCAACGACGACGCCGACCTCGCCCCGGTAGTCCGAGTCGATCGTGCCCGGCGCGTTCAGAATCGTGAGGCCATGCCGAAGAGCCAGCCCGCTTCTCGGCCGGATCTGGCCCTCGTAGCCAGGAGGGATCGCGAGCGCGATCCCCGTCGGCACAAGGTGGGTCGTCCCCGGCGAGAGCGTCACCTCCGACTCGACGGACGCGTGGAGGTCCATCCCGGCGGCTCCCTCGCTCATGTAGCGTGGGAGCGGGAGATCGCGGGATCCGGCAAGGCGGGTGATCTCGACTTCGATCCTCTCCAGGGCTTCTCCCCCGTCGGAACGCCTGCGGCCGGCGCCCCGGCCGTCCAGACGTCCGGGGCGCTCCGAGGCGGATGTCGTCTCTCAGTGGCGACGCTTCCGGCGGCTTCCGGAGCGGCCGCCGCGCCTGTCGCCCGACTGCCTCTCGCGGGGACCGCGGTCACCGGACCCCCGGTCGTCACCCGATCGCGAGTCGTGCTTCGGCTTCGGCAGGAGCGCCTTGCGGCTCAGCCGCACCTTGCCGCTGTCGTCGACGCCGATCACCTTGACGCGGACCTCGTCTCCGACCTTCAGCACGTCCTCGACGCAGTTGACGCGGTGGTGCTCCAGCTCCGAGATGTGACAGAGCCCGTCGCGCCCCGGAAGGAACTCCACGAACGCGCCGAAGTCCGTCGTGCTCCGGACGAGCCCGTCGTACTCCTCGCCGACCTCGGGCTCCTTCACCATCAGCTCGATCGTCTCGCGGGCTCTCGTCACTCCGTCGTCGTCCGTTCCGGAGACCTTGACGATGCCCTCGTCGTCGATGTCGATTGAGGTGTTCGTCTCCTCCTGCAGCTTCCGAATGACCCGACCGCCTGGACCGATGATCTCCCCGATCTTGTTGGTCGGAACCCGGACCATCACGATCCTCGGCGCGTACGGCGACAGCTGCGGCCTCGGGGCTTCCAGGGACTGGCCCATCACGCCGAGGATGTGAAGCCGCGCCTCGCGGGCCTTGCCGAGCGCCTCCGTCAGCACCTGCGTGGGGATCGCGCCGATCTTCGAGTCCAGCTGGAATGCCGTGATCCCCTCGCTCGTCCCGGCGACCTTGAAGTCCATATCGCCGAGATGATCCTCGAGACCGAGGATATCCGTGAGGACGACGTACCGGTCGCCCTCCCTGACGAGACCCATCGCAACGCCAGCGACCGCCGACTTCACCGGAACGCCGGCGTCCATGAGCGCCAGCGACCCGGCGCAGACCGTCGCCATGCTCGACGATCCGTTCGACTCGAGGATGTCCGACACGATACGAACCGTGTAGGGGAATATCTCGTCCGACGGAATCACCGGCTCGATCGCCCTCTCGGCCAGCGCTCCGTGGCCGATCTCGCGCCGCCCCGGCCCGCGGATCGGACGCACCTCCCCGACCGAGAACGGCGGGAAGTTGTAGTGCAGCATGTAGCTCTTCCAGGTCTCACCCTCGAGCGCGTCGATCTTCTGCTCGTCGCTCGCCGATCCGAGCGTCGTGACCGAGAGCGACTGCGTCTCGCCGCGAGTGAAGACCGCGGAGCCGTGAGTCCTCGGAAGCACCGACGTCTCGCAGGTAATCGCCCGGACGTCGTCGAGACCCCGCCCGTCCACGCGGCGGCCCTCCTCGACGATCAGCCTCCGGACTTCCTCCTTCTCGATCGCGCCGAGAACGTCGCGAACGGCGCCCACCTCGTCGCCGAGTTCCTCCTCGAAGGCGCTGACCGCCTCCTCCCGAATCGCCTCCATCTCCTTCGATCGGGAGTGCTTGCCTTCGATCGCGACGGCCGTCCTGAGCCGCGCTCCGAACGACTGACGCACGCGCTCCTCGACGCCGTCCGGGAGTTCCGCCTTGGGAATCTCGATCTTCTCGATCTCGAACCCCGACGCGATCTCCTCCTGGAGAGCGGTGATCTTCGCGATCTCCCGCGAGGCCATCTCGAGCGCCTTCTGCATGTCCGCCTCGGAGACCTCCCGCGCGCCGCCCTCCACCATGACGATCGCGGACTCCGTACCGGCCACCGCGAGCGAGAGCTGGCTCTGCTCGAGCTCAGGGAACGTGGGGTTCACGACGACTTCGCCGTCGACGAGGCCCAGCCTGACGGCGGCGATCGGCCCCTCGAACGGCACCGGCGAGAGCGTGAGCGCCATGCTGGCCCCGATCACTCCCAGGATGTCCGGGTCGTTCTCGCCGTCAGCCGAGAGCACGCTCACGCAGACCTGAACCTCGTTCCGCATGTGGCTCGGAAGCAGCGGCCGGATCGGCCGATCGATAAGGCGCGCGCTCAGGGTCTCCTTCGTCTGCGGTCTTCCCTCGCGCTTGAAGAAACCGCCGGGAATCTTCCCGGCGGCGTAGAACTTCTCCCGATAGTCGACGAAGAGCGGCAGGTAGTCCCTGTCGATCGGGCGCTTCGAGTTGGTGACTGTCGCCAGGATGACGGTCTCGCCGTACTGGACGGTCGCGGACCCGCCCGCCTGCTTCGCGAGCTTCCCGGTCTCGATTGTGAGGGGCCTTCCGGCCCAGTCGATCTCTCTCTTGACGTGCATGCTCTCCTCCACCAGCTACCTAGTGCAAAGCCCTCCCCAGTGCTCGCGGGAGGGCCAGCGTTCGGGTCTACGCGCCTGCGAGGTACGCCCAACTAGCGTCGCAGCCCGAGCTCCTTGATGATCTGCTTGTAACTCTGCGGCTTGTGCCCCTTGAGATAATTGAGGAGCCTGCGTCTCTTCCCGACCATCTTGAGAAGGCCCAGCCGCGAGTGGTTGTCTTTCTTGTGCTTCTCGAAGTGGGCCGCCAGGTCCTCGATGCGCTGGGTCAAAAGCGCGATCTGGACCTCCGCCGATCCGGTGTCGCCGGCGTGCGTCTCGAACTTCTGGACGATCTTCTGCTTCTCTTCCTTCGTGAGAGGCACCGAGTAATCCCTCCAATACCCATGTTGTCTTCCCGTCTCCTGAACTTCATCAAGCTAGCACAGCCCCCCAACCTTGTCAAACCGAAAAAGCGCGCCGCCTCCCGACCTCGTCCGGCCTTCCTCCACCCGCCTCCGGATCGCCTCGAGGTCCTTCCGGATCTCCTTCCCGAGGTCGCTCTCCGTCGGGAAGGCTCTGTCGGCGCGGATTCTCTCCAGCACCCGCACCCCGAGCGTCCCGCCCTTCAGGTCGAGATCGGCATCGAGCAGGTGGACCTCGACGCTCCTGCCGGAGCCCGGATAGGTCGGCCGGTCCCCGACGTAGAGCGCGGCCGGCCTCGGCTCGGCGAGCTCAGCCAGCGCCGCGTAGACTCCGTCCGCCGGGAGCAGCTTCTCGGCCGCCACAGACAGGTTCGCCGTGGCGACCCCGAGCCGACGCCCGCGGCCCTCCCCGGAAACGACCGTCCCCCCCAACCGGTAGGGCGCCCCGAGCATCGCGTTCGCCTCGGTCAGCCGACCGGCGGAGAGGGACTCGCGAATCCTCGAACTCGAGATCCGCGCGCTCTCGTAGACGACCGCGGGGACAGCGTCGAGCGCGAAACCCATCGTGCGTCCAAGTCCGTCCAGTACCTCGATGTCACACCGCCGATCGTGCCCCATGCGGAAGTCGTCGCCGAGCACGAAGTGCCAGCCACGGCGGACACCGAGCCAGCCGAGGAATCGAGTGGCCGGCATCGAGGCGATCCGCCCGTCGAACGGTACCAGGAAGACGATTTCGACACCGGCGGCGGCGAGGAGCTCCACCTTCTCCTCGGTCGTCGTCAGAAGGCGTGGGACTCGCCCGGGGTGAACGACTCCGAGGGGGTGCGGTTCGAACGTCGTCACGACGGGCGTCGCTCCCAGGCCGCGAGCCCGCGAGAGCAGCTCCGCGACGACAACACGGTGTCCCCTGTGGAATCCGTCGAAGTTGCCGATCGAGAGGGCCAGCGGGCCAGTCGTGGCACGCGCCAGCGCCTCGGGGCTCTCCACGATCGTCACTCGATGCCTCCGTGCCCCCGTCACTCAGGCGTGCAAAAGACCCTCACCGGACACGCCGCGACTTCCGGTGGATCCCCGGGCCTCGTCTCGATCCTGGCCACGGCGGCGAGGTCCCCCTCCGGGCCGAGCAGCCTGACGAGCCGCGCCGGCTCCTCAGCGAGATCCCCGCCGGTGTCAGGGCCCTCGACCCGCCGGCGGTCGATGACGATCGACTTGCCGAAGGCTATCTGATCCGTCTCGCCCCGGTCGAGCCGCAGTCTGCCGATGAAGGGCAACGACTCACCGAGCGACAGGCCGATCTCGCCGATCTCCGTGCCGGCCTCGACGATCGCCTCGAGGCTCAGCGCGTTGTCGAGTCGAAAGGGCCCCACTCTCGTTCTCGCCAGCCGCCCGAGGTGCGCGCCGCATCCCAGCTTCCCTCCGACGTCGGCAGCGATGGTGCGAACGTAGGTTCCCCGGGAACAGACGATCCTGAACTCGACGGACGGCGCCCGGAAGTCGAGAAGTTCGAGCCGCTCGACGCGGACGCTGCGCGGCTCACGCTCAACGACGACGCCACGCCGCGCGAGCGCGTAGAGCGGCTTCCCTTCGCGCTTGAGCGCCGAGTACATCGGCGGTACCTGCGAGATGTCACCCTCGAAGAGACGAAAGGCGGCCTCGACGGCGGCTCGGGTGATCGCCCCCGCGTCCCGCTCTGCCACGATCCGCCCCTCGCCGTCCTGGGTGTCCGTCTCGACACCGAGAACGATCTCGCCGTGATACTCCTTGTCGCACCCGACGAAGAACTCCGCGAGCCGCGTTGCCCTGTTCACGAGGACGAGGAGGACGCCCGTGGCTCCGGGGTCGAGCGTACCCGCGTGGCCGACCTTTGACGCGCCGGACGACCGCTTCACCTTCGCCACGACGTCGTGAGATGTCATGCCGGCCGGCTTGTCGACGACGAGCACGCGATCCACGGCTCCTCCTATTCGAGATGTCGTGCGACCGCCGCGAGGAGCTTCTCGCGCACGTCGGTGAGCGGACCGTCGAGGATGACACCGGAGGCGGCTTCGTGACCACCTCCGCCGAGCGCCTTCGCGATGGCGCTCACGTCGACTGCTCCCTTGGAACGCAGGTTGACGCGCACGCGGCCGTTCTCCTCCCTGAGGAGGAGCGCGATCTCGACGCCACGGATGAGCCGGCCGTAGGATGCCAGTCCCTCGATGTCGTCGTCGCCGGCACCGACCTCTCTGCGCATCGCCTCCGTGAGGTAGAGCACCGCCACGGTACCGCCGAGGACGGTCTCGGCGGACTCGAGAACCCGTCCGAGCAGCCGCACGTGTTCGATCGGCTGCTCCCCGTAGATCTCTCGCGCCAGATTCGCGGGCTCGGCCCCGAGGGCCGCGAGGCGCGAGGCGGCCGCCAGCGTTCTCGGGTCCGTGTTGCCGAACCGGAACCCGCCGGTGTCGGCCAGCACGCCCACGTAGAGGAGCGAAGCGGCGCCGGTATCGATCTCGGCCCCGATCTCCTCCAGAAGCTCGAAGACGATCAGTGCCGCCGAGGACGCCGACGCGTCGACCAGGTTCAGAGTGCCGAACCGGGGGTTGTCGTGGTGGTGGTCGATGTTGATCAGCTCGCGCGCGCCGTCCATGAGCGACGGCCCGCAGGCCATCCTTGATCCGTCGGGTGTGTCGACAACGACCGCCACGAAGTCGGTGGCGTCGGCCGGGCACTTGCGCACGACGGCATCAGCGGACGGTACGAAGGTGTAGGGCTCCGGGACGCCGTCGAGGGAGATCGGTGTCGAGGGCACACCGCGCGAGACGAACCAGCGGTGAAGCGCCAGCATCGAGCCGATGGAATCCCCGTCGGGGTGCTCGTGCGATGTGAGGAGGAAGGGCCCGTCACTCCTGAGCGCTGTCAGGATCCGCTGCCTCTCCTCGTGTGGGCTCTTCATCTTGCTCATGAATCTCTTTGAGAATCTTGTCGATCCGAAGGTAGTTCTCGGAAGACTCGTCAAGAAGGAATCGAAGCTCCGGCGCCGAACGGAGCCTGAGCCTCTTCGCCAGCTCCGACCGGATGAGACCGCGGATCCGGATGAGGGTCCGCATGCCGTCCCTCTTTTCCTCATCGCCACCCACGAAGCTCACGCAGATCTTCGCATGCTTCAGGTCGTCCGAGAGCTCAACGCGAGTCACGGTGACCATGCCGAGCCGCGGGTCGGCCACCTTCCGGTCCAGGATGACGCCGATCTCCCGCTTGATGGCCTCTCCGACCCGCAAGACCCTCTTGTGGGCCACCTTGCCGCCCTCCTCAGGGCAGTCGCGTCTCCGACGCGCGCTCCCGGTCCTCTGCTATGGAATCCGAAGCTCGCTCGAGATGAGCGCCGCCCTCGGGTCGCTCCCCGCGAGGCGCTCGATCTTCGACAGGATTTCGTTCAGGTGCCGCCGGTCGTTCGAAACCACCGCCACTCCGAGAACGGCCCGCTGCCAGAGGTCGAGCGCATCGATCTCGGCGACCGAAGCGTTGAACCGCGTCCGGATACGATCCTTGAGGCTCTTGACGACCCTCCGCTTCGCCTTGAGCGACCTGCTCTCGGCGACATGCAGCTCGAGCCTCAGCGTACCGACGATCACTCTCAGCGCTCCGTGCAGGCGGCTACTCGGGCGCGACGTCCTCAAGCTTCCTCGCGACCTCCTCGATCTCATACACCTCGATGAGGTCACCAGGGTTGATCTCGTCGAAGCCCTCGATGCCGATACCGCACTCGAAGCCGGTCTGGACCTCTCGAACGTCGTCCTTGAACCGCTTCAGCGAGTCTATTGCGCCCTCGGCGAAGAGCATCTCGTCACGCATGACGCGGGCCTTGGCCCCGCGCTTCACCACACCGGAGAGCACGTAGCACCCGGCGATCGCTCCACGGTTGGGAACGCGGAAGACCTCTCGAACCTCGGCGGTTCCGACCGCTACCTCGCGGCGCTCCGGCTCGAGCATGCCCTCCATCGCCGCCTTGATGTCCTCGACGGCCTCGTAGATCACGCGATAGAGACGGATCTCCACGTGCTCGCGCCTGGAGAGCTCCCTGACGCGCACCGACGCACCGATGTGGAAACCCACGATGATGGCGTTCGATGCCGCGGCCAGAAGCACGTCGGTCTCCGTGACGGGCCCGACGGCCTTCCGGATCACCTCGACCTTGACCTCGGCGGTCGAGAGCTTCTCGAGCGCGTCGGCCAGCGCACCGACTGACCCGTCGACATCGCCCTTGATCACGATCCGGAGTTCCTTCACCGCGCCCTCGCGGATCTGCCTGTGCAGGTCCTCCAGCGTGACTCGATGCTCGAACCTCGTGGTGCGCTCCCACTGCTGCTGGCGCCTCTTGGCGCTGATATCGCGAGCGAGCCTGTCCTCCGACACGACCGCAAGGACGTCGCCGGCCTGCGGCACTCCGGTGAGACCGGAGATCTGAACGGGCGTCGAAGGACCTGCCGTCTCGACGGACTTGCCGCGCTCGTTGAAGAGAGCGCGCACCCTTCCGTCGACCGATCCGACGACAAACGCGTCGCCTACGCGGAGCGTTCCGCGCTGGATCAGGACCGTGGCCACGACCCCGCGACCGCGCTCCTTCTCGACCTCGATGACGACGCCCCTCGCCGGTCCGTCGGGCGTAGCCTGAAGCTCCAGGACCTCCGCCTGCAGCAGAATCATGTCCAGAAGCTTCTTCACGCCGTCGCCGGTCTTCGCAGACGTCTCGACAACGATGGTCTCCCCGCCCCACTCCTCGGCGACGAGCCCGCGGTTCGAGAGCTCGGTCCGGACCTTGTCCGGGTTCGCGCTCGGCAGGTCGATCTTGTTGACCGCAACTACGACCGGCACCCCGGCCGCGCGAGCGTGATCGATCGCTTCGACCGTCTGCGGCATCACGCCGTCGTCGGCCGCCACGACGAGAACCACGACATCCGTGACCTGCGCGCCCCTCGCGCGCATCGCCGTGAAGGCCTCGTGCCCCGGAGTATCGATGAAGGCGATCCTCCGGCCTTCCACCTCCACTTCGTACGCGCCGATGTGCTGCGTGATCCCTCCGGCCTCTCCGGCCACGATATTGCTGCTTCTGATGTAGTCCAGGAGCTTCGTCTTGCCGTGATCGACGTGCCCCATCACCGCGACGACCGGGGCCCGAGGCTCAGTGTCGGCGTCCTCGATGGCCTCCTCGCGCTCCTTCGTGAGAATGTCGTCGCCGTACTCCCGAAGGAACTCCACCTCACGGCCGAAGGCGTCCGCCAGAAGAAGGATCGTGTCCTCGTCCAGCCTCTGGTTGATCGTCACCATGAGGCTGAGATCGAGGCACTTCTTGATCACCTCGTTCGGCGGCACTCCGATGATGTCCGCGAACTCGCCCACCGATGCGAACTCCGGGATCTTGCGCGTCTCCTCGGCTACCGCCTCCGGGCCGTCGGTGCGGTCCCGCCGTCTCTGCCGCCGAGGCCTGCGTTCCTCCGAGGCTGCCAGTGTCCGACGAACCGTCTCCGCGACGGTCTTCGCGTCGACACGCGGCCTCCTCTTCCTTCTGCGCTTCGTCGGAGCCCCGCTCGGCGCGGCCGAGGCCTGCGGCTTGGTCGCACTCGCAGGCTTCGCCGTCTTCGCGGTCTTCTTCGCCGCAGCTGTCGGCTTTCCGCCCTTCTTCGGAGCCGCCTTCTCACGCGCCGCCTTCGCCGCCCGCTTGGCCTTCTTGGCGTACTCCTTCTTGACGGCTGCCTTCTCTTTCTCGAACTCCACACGCACCTTCTCGACGACATCGTCATCGATCGAGTTCATGTGGGTCTTGACATCGTAGCCAAGCTTCTTGAGCATCCCGATCAGGGCCTCGCTCGATATCCTGAATTCCTTGGCTACCTGATAGATCCTCTTCTTGGCCACGTGTCTTCCTCCGGCTGGTCGTGTCGTGTCAGCGGCGCGCGGCTACGCGTCCGCGTCTCTCTCCTCGTCGTCCTCAGGCTCCGCGCCCTCTTCCTTCTGGGGCTCGTCACCCTCTTCGTCGTCTCCGGGTTCGGCCGCCGCATCCTCGTCGTCCGCTCGGTCGGTCTCGTCTTCACCAACCTCCTCGTCCTCCCCAACCTCCTCGTCCTCCCCGACCTCCTCGTCCTCCCCGACCTCCTCGTCCTCCCCGGCCTCCTCGTCCTCGACGTCCTCCGTCTCCTCGTCGCCCTCGAGCTCTTCGGTCTCCCCGTCATCCTCAGCGGCCCTGTCGGCCTCCTCGAGCGCCACCTCCCTGAGTTCCTCTTCCCGCTCCGCCTCCCTGCGCGCGGCCGCCTCCATCGCCTCGGCGGCCGCCTGCTCCTCGAGCTCCTTGAGGAGCTTCAGCTTCTCATCCTCGAGCACCTCGATCACCGCCGCGACTGCGATGGAGATCTTCTCGGCCGTCTTCGCCCCGACCCCGGGAACCGCGAGAAGCTGCTCGGTGGCGACTCCATCCAGATCCTGCACGTGGCGGTATCCCGCCTGCGCCAGACTCTCGGCGAGCTTCGGCCCCACGCCTGGGAGCTCGCTCACGTTGACCCTCTGCGCCAGGCTGATGTCGAGCTCGCGCGCGTGCTCCGTCTCCCCGACGATGTCGATCTTCCAGCCGGTCAGCTTCGCGGCGAGCCTGGCGTTCTGTCCGCCCTTCCCGATAGCCAGCGACAGCTGATCGTCGGGCACCACGACCTTCACGGAGTAGTCGCTCTCGTTCACGATCACCTTCGAGACCTTCGCCGGGTTCAGGGAGCGCGCCACGAGGACGGACGGATCGGCGCTCCAGGAGACGATGTCGATCTTCTCGCCCGACAGCTCCCGCACGATCGTCTGGATCCGGGAGCCCTTGACCCCGACGCACGCGCCGACCGGATCGACCCTGTCGTCGTGAGAGACGACGGCCACCTTCGACCGACCTCCCGCCTCCCTCGCGATCGCCATAATCTCGACGACGGAGTCGTAGATCTCGGGCACCTCCATGCGGAAGAGCTTCTTGAGGAAATTGGGATGCGTCCTGGACAGGATGATCTGCGGCCCCTTCGTCGTCTTCTCGACAGAGACCAGGTAGGCACGGATGCGGTCGCCCTGGCGGTACCGCTCGCGCCTGATCTGACCGCGCGTCGGGAGAAGCGCCTCCGTCCGCCCGAGGTTCACGACGATTCCGCCGCGCTCGATCTGCTGGACGTCTCCCGTGATGATCTCGCCGATGCGATCCTGGAACTCCTCGTAGACCTGCTCTCTCTCCGCCTCTCTGACCCTCTGGACGACGATCTGCTTCGCTGCCTGGATCGCGTTCCGCCCGAACTCGTCGAGTGTCACCTCCACCCTGACGATGTCTCCGAGCTCCGCGCCCGGGTCGATCTCGTTGGCCTCGTCGACATCGATCTCGAGTGTCTCGTCAACGGCGTCCTCGACGACGGTCTTGAGCAGGTAGACCCCCAGATGGTCCTCCTTCTCGTCGACGATGACTTCGATCTCGGCGTCGGGGCCGTACCGCTTCCTGGCGGCCGACATGAGCCCGGCCTCGAGCGCCTCGGCGAGGAGCGCCCCGTCGAGCTGCTTCTCGCGAGCGATCCTTCTCAGCGCCTCCAGAACTCCCGTGTTCATCATCCGTCTCCCTGCGTTTCCTCGGTCTTCTCGTTCGTGGGTCCGTCCCCGGCGACCGACTCATCCTCGATAAGGAGCCGAGCGCGGGCGATCGCGCGCAGAGGCACGATGATCCTCCCGCCGCCGTGCAGCTCCAGCCCGAACTCACCCGGACCCGCCTCCAGGATCCGTCCCTCGAAGACGGTGCGTCCCTCGTGCGGCTCCCTGAGCACGAAGCGCGCCGCCCTCCCGGCGAAGTGTTCGAACTCCCGCGGCCGGCGCAGTTCCCTGTCGAGACCGGGCGAACTCACCTCAAGCACATAGCCGTCATCGAACTCGGCCTCCTCATCGAGGAGGTATCCGAGTTCCCGGCTCACACGCTCGCAGTCGTCGATCCCGATTCCTTTGGGGTGATCGATGAAGAAGCGAAGCACGCGCCCGCTCCTGCGGCGCACCTCTTCGGCGTCGACGAGCGCGTAGCCCATGGACTCCACGAGGTCGCGGGCGAGGTCGTAGAGATGATCGTCAGATTGCTCCATTCGTCAAGCACCGATCGAAGGACCCGAACATTAGAAAAGTGGGCGCCCAGCCCACTTCCCGAACGCCAAGCTAGCACGGGTGCGGGAATCGCGCAAGGGAAAACTTCGGAGGCCACAGGCGACCCGCCGGAGGGTGGGTCACGAGGGCCGGTAGACCAGCTCGAGGAGTGTGGCCCCGACCTCGTCGAGGCTCTGCGGGCTGCACTTGTCGGGCGTGTCCTCGACGGTGTGCCAGTAGCGGTAGTGCGGGTCGATCACGACGATCGCCGGGATCCCGGCCCGAAGGAGCGGGACATGATCGTCATACATCCCTGGGCCTTCGCGGTCCGTGAAGCTCGTCGCCCCCGCGGCCCTCGCCGCCCCCCACACGCGCTCGACGACCGAGGGCGCGCTTCTCATCGAGTTGGGCTCCCTGGGGATCTCGAGGTCCGCGTCGCCGATCATGTCGATCACGACGGCGAACCCCGGGGCGTACTCGCCGATCCGGGAGGCGTAGTAGCTCGAGCCGACGCACCAGTCACCGAGCCCTCCCCCATCGCCTCCGTCCTCGCCGTCGAAGAAGACGAGATCGACGCCGAGCGCGGGTGGCCGCTCCGCCATCAACCGCGCAAGCTCCAGAAGCACCGCCACACCGGACCCGCCGTCGTTCGCTCCGGGAATGGGGGTTCCGCGGCGTGCGGGATCCGGATCCCGGTCGGCGACCGCCCTCGTGTCCCAGTGCGCGCAGAGAAGCACGCGGTTGCGCTCGGTCGGCCGGAACGACGCGATGACGTTGGTCAGCTCGAACGTGCCGCCGGGGCCCTCCACCGTGAACCTCTGCACCGACACGTGAGGCGTCTGTTCGCCGACGGTCTCGACGAGCCATCCGAGCATCGCCTCGTGTCCTGGACTCCCGGGATTCCTCGGTCCGAAGGCGCACTGCTTCTCGATGAGGGCCATCGCGGCCTCACCGTCGAAGCTCGGCTGGCCGCAGGACGTCGCCACGAGAACGGCGGGGAGCGCGCACGCCGCAAGCAGAGCTCGCAGACCGGATCGGGTCGTGTCGACTCGCATCAGAACTTGAACTCCGCGGTGAGGTGGACGCCGATCGTCCGGCGGATCTGGTCTCGCTTCTCGTCCTTGCTCTGGGAGAAGCTGATCCTGAGGCCGCCGGAGACCGACCGGGAGAAGCTGTAGGTGGCGTCGCCGATCACCGAGAAGTCGCGTGTCGAGGATGTGGGATCCGCCGATCCGAGCCCGGACTCGGTCTGCGAGACCGTGGACCGCTTCGACGACGTGCGGAAGGTGAGCGAGCAGTCGAGGTTGCTCTGGAAGCGCAGTTTCTGCCCGAAGAAGGGCAGCTTGAGCCCCTGTGGAGCTGAGAACCGGTAGTTCAGGGTAAGGCTTGTCGAGCCGTTGACGTCCTCGGTCACGCTCCCCGCGCCTGTCAGATCGTACGACCTCGATCGTTTCCGATCCCACGAGAACGAGCCGGTCAGGCCGTTCTTGAGCGTCGCGTCGAGGGAGACGATCGGGTTGAGCGACAGCCCCCGGCTCTTGGAGGTCGGGGCGCCCTCCGGACCCCCCTGCGAGCGTCGGTACTCGACCCCACTCCTCGTGCGCACGCTCTTGAAGAGCTCTCTGAAGAGCCCGATCTTCTCCATGCCGGACCACGAGAAGCTGCCCTTCGAGAGCTCCGAGACCGATCGCGTTTCGGTGGTGCTGGTCGCCGTGTCCGAGATCACGGTCTGGTACGCCCGCAGGTTCGTCGTCCGCTTGTAGTCCCCCTTGATCCTGACCTGGTTCGTGACCTTGAAGCCGCTCCCGAGCGTGAGGACGTGCTCCTCGGTACGATCGTCAGCGCCGAGCCCCCGGCTGAGGCCGAGCTGGTACTCCCAGTCGGGAAGCTCGTCCCGCAGGATGCGGTCGAACCGCGAGGTCCTGCGAAGGGAGTAGTTGGCGTCGAGCGCGTCCATGCTGCGGACGATCGCGAGAAGAGGGTCGACGACCGAGCCGAGGCCACCGCCCTCTTCCTCCGACCGCTCCTCCGCCTCCTCCTCGCCACGCGGAGGCCGGCGCACGCCACCCCGCGGCTTCACGGCCGCCGGTCCGAAGAGCCTCTTGATGTCGAGGCTGGCCCCCACCTGTTGGTTGCTCTGTCCCGTTACGTTCCGCACGCCGGCGGGATCGCCAGCCCGTCGGACCTCCGGCCCGTGATTGTCGATGAACGACGAGGAGAAACTGTATCGCGGCGTCAGCCATGTGCCGAACTTGGGACTGAACGTGAGGCTGTTCGAGTAACGCCGCTGTGTCTCGGTCCCGATGTTGATGTCGGCCCACGACCGGTAGATCTGGGAGAGGTCGCGTCTGACACCGACGGAGTGCGCGGTCTTGAGGTTGTCCAGGAACTGGAAGTCGATCGACCCATCCGCGACGATCTTCTTGTCGTGTGCGTCCGTACGCTTCGTCTTCACGTCGTCCGCGGAGATGTCGTAGTTCAGCGTGTGCGTCAGGTTCGTGTCCACGGTGAAGCGGATGCTCGTCGGCTTGAGGAAGAACTGCGTGTTCCGGAAGAGCCTCAGCCCCTGTCTCTCCGGACTGAACTTGTAGGACACGCGTCCGCGGATCGTCCTCGTCGTGTCGGCCTTCGTGGGAGACGAGCGTTCGCTCTCCGCCATGGATGCGCGCAGAGAGAGACCGTCGAAGATGAGGTGCGTGAGGAAGTCAGGCGAGCGGCGCCTCCGCGAAAGCGAGACGCTGATGCTCCGGTCGAGCGTCTCCGTCTTCTCCTTCTCGCTGTCGTCCTCAGAGAGGACGATGTCGGAACCGGCAGAGAAACGGGGCCGGCTGACGCTCTTCTGCCACGACACGTTGACAGGACTGGCGATTCCGAGGCCGCTCACGAAGCGATCCGCGTTCAGGAGACCCGAGAAGTTGTACCGAACGTTGTCCTGTCCGGAACCCGTCGTCTGCTTGAGCGTGTGGAAGTCGCCGTCGACCTCGCGAATGTCGAAGTCGATCTCCATGAGATCGGCGAAATCGGCCTCGACCGTCGCTCGCCGAGCCCAGCCGATTTCCTTGCGCACATCCGTCAGGAGGATGTCGTTGACCCAGACCTCTCCGGAGATGGGCTCGCCGCTGTCGTTCACATTCCTCACACCGAGTGTCAGTCTCCGGACCCTCGAGAGCGACGGGCTCCCGACTCTCGCGAACCTCTCCCGCCGCACCGACGCCGTGTCGCCCCACGCCCAGGCGGTGTCCTGCATTGCGAGCTCGCCTGTCTTGAGCGCGGTCAGAGCCGCGAACGGCACCGTGAGGAGCTTCTCGTCCGAGTCCCTGCGCTGGTACCACCCGGAGTTCCGGGCCTCGTCGTAGCGGATCTCGAGGCTGTACTCGTAGTAGTTCAGCGTGTCCGCGCCCATGCGAAGAAAGACCACCGTTCCGGAGTCGACCTCGGCGTCCGCGTGGACGTAGAACTCGAGTGCCGCGTAGCCCGTGTAGTTCTGGTCGCTGAAGAAGGTCCTTCGGGCGGCCGCCTCGTGTCCGCCGGCGATCTGGTCGAAGAGAAGCGCCAGCGACTGCTCGCGCTTCGGCAGGTTCGTCTGCTCGTCGGTTCCCGGGTCGAAGGGCTTGTCGGAGAGATAGTCCGGGTCCTCCTTCGTGTTCTTCGCGTCGACCTTGAGGCCCTCCCCTGGCAGCTGCTCCGCTTCCGGGATCGGGCCACCGTCCGTATAGCGCAGCGGGTCGACCTGCCACTGGCTTCCGACGACGTCGAGAGAGGCAATCATGTAGACCAAGTTCGTCGGGTCGTTGCTCACACCGATCTCGCCCTCGGGCAGGCTCTCGAACCATATCCTCGCAGACCGGATGCTGTTCCAGTCCGAGATGTCGCCGACGGCCCGGGCGGCGTCGAGCGGAACCCGGTAGAGCTTCCAGCCGTTCGCGTTGTCCTGCACGACGTACTCGTCGTCCACAAGATCCACCGCGAACGACCAGTAGTCGTTCTCGGTGTCGAGGTAGAAGTTCCCGTTCAGATCTTCCGTGTCGAGTCGCTCGTTCCCTTCGGTCCCGTTGATCCCGCTGAAGTCGGGCGACCCATAGCTGTAGGAGTAGTCGTCGTCCGGATCGTCCTCGCACCCGCTCCCGCCCTTGCAGTTGTCGAGGCCTGTGTCCTCGTCCCTGGCGTCGAGCACACCGTCGGAGTTCTGGTCCTCGGTGTCGGGAAGTCGCCCGCCGTTCGGCCGGAGGAGCGGGTAGAAGTCCTCGCTGATTGTCCCAAGGTCGATGTGGAAAATGCCTGGGTCCACGGCGCCGCCGTCGTTCATCCAGAACTCGACGAACTGATACTCCGAGTAGTCGTTGCCGGTCTTCGAGAGAAGCCGCATCAACCCGGCCCAGGCGTCCGGCCCCGCCAGAGGATCGGTCTCCCAGTCGAGTTCCAGCACGGTGCGGATATCGTCGGCTTCCTCGTCGTCGAGCCCCGGGTAGAGTTCGCCCTCCTGGACCTTGTTCTCGGGGTTGTACCAGGCCAGCCGCGCGCGAAGGCTGTCCACGACTGCCTCGAATCCGAGGGTGTCGACCGGGACGCTGCCGGGCACCCACTGACGCCTGGCGACGCCGAGGATGCTCACGTTGTCCACGCCCTCCATGTCATCGACAGCGACGAAGCCCTTCGTGTTGGGGTTCGGAATGCAGATCGCCGCCTCTCCACTGAGGCGCAGAGACGACTCGGCGTCGGTGTCGACAAACGGGACTGCGTCGGCGAACGTCGTCATGGCGGCCGGCCGGAAGCGCGCCGAGAGGTTCACGTCTCCGACAACCGTCCGCGAGGGCTCCTCCCCGAGCCGCGGCCGGTCCTCCGGGGTCCCCTTGCTCTGGTACATCCACGTTGTGCCGAGCTTGACGTTGTCGCTCCAGTTGTAGACTCCCCGCGTCCCCAGAAGCGTCTTCTCCCCACCGACTCCGAACGGCTTGTAGTCGTAGTCGACGGTGACGCGCGCGTCGGGCTCCTTCGCCTCCTGTGCGAGCAGTGTCAGCTGCCCGGCGGGGTAGTAGATCGTGTAGTCGACGTCGCGGGTCAGTCTGACCCCGTTCAGCCGCACGACCTCGCTGTTCTCGATGATGTTGATGTGACCGAGGTAGAACGTCGTTCGTGGCCGGTCGTACTTGACCTCAAGGAAATAGAGATCGTCTCCGGCGTCGAACGACTCCTCGGAGTAGACCGCCGGGTTGAGTTCGTCGTCGGGCAGCTCGTTCGCGTAGTAGATCGTGTCGGGCTGCTGCCCGCCGGGATAGTAGAACTGCGTCGAAGGGTCTTCCGGATAGAACGGCGTGTAGTGGGGAAACCACATGTAGCCGCTGCCGAAGTCGATCCAGTCGAAGTCAACGAAGCCGTCCGGGGCGGTCTCGTCGGTCGGGCCGTACGTATCGAGCCCGAAGATCCTGATGTACGGAACGCCCTCGCGGTTGTCGAGAATCTCACCGGATGGGGTCCGCTTCCGGATGCTGAGTTCGAACCCCTCCTGCGGGATCTGATCGGCGCCGAGGTCGTAGAAGTTCTTCAGCTCGTACCGCCTGATCGGCTCCCACTCCGTCCCGTTGACACGGTCGTCTCTCTTGAGCATCTTCAGGCGGAGCGTGTCGCCGTCGGCGCCTCCGACGTTCCTTCCGTCGGTCGTCACGTACCAGGCGGCCAAGACCGATCCGACGTCGATCGGGCGCTCGAAGCGGATGATCCCCGACTGCCTGTTCTCGGGCGTCGTCAGGAGTCGATAGTCCTCATCGACCTTGAGCTCCGCGAACATCCCGAACTGCTTCGGCCCTTCAGGCTCGCTCGCGCCGTTGGGCGCGGCCAAGTAGGCGTAGCCCTCCTGCGCTCCGGTCGAGACGTCGTTGGCGCCGTTCCTGTCGTCCAGGTAGAAGTGGATCTCATCGAAGGACACGTCCCGGTACTGGAGCACGAGGCTGTCCGGGGCGTAGAAGCGCCTCGCCTCGTAGTCGATGTCGCGGATCACGAGCGAGTCCGACTCGGAGGTCCCCGTGAAGCTCGACCCCGCCGACTTCCCCTCCTCCTTGCTCGCCACGGACACGAGATCGAGCTTCCCGACCTTGGCGGTCATCTTCGCGCCGAAAAGCCCTTCGTGCCTGCCGCTGTAGCTCACGAACTCCGTGCCGGGAAGCGAGAGATTGACCTCGCCCAGCTCGATCTTCTGGATGATCTCGTCCTCGTCCCCGTCGTAGTGCACGCGAACCTGGTTGTTCTGACCTGCGCCGAAGGCGTCTCCACCGCTCCTGTGATCCACGTAGACGTGAATCTTGCGGCCGATCGTGCCCTCGAGATTCACGGTGAGCTGCTGCTCCATGTCAAGCTGCGGCCACCGAGACGCCGGTCCGGCCTCGGTGTCCAGCGCGTCGACGATGTAGCTCGTCTGCCCACCGAACGTGATCCGCTCGCTGCCGCGGACCTTGAGGTTCGCTCCGCTCCCCAGAGCCCGCGCGAACGGGCCCGGGAGCGGCATCGGAATGTCGATGTCCAGGATGCCGCGCCTTGCGCCGCTCTGCTCGTCGCCGAGGTCATCGAGGACCATCGATCGCCAGCGGCTCTCGACGGCGGCGCGCCCGCTCTCCCGCCGGTACTCCGCGAGCGGCGCGGCGTACGAGACGCGCGAGAGGTTCTCCCCGGCGCGCGACTCGATCCTGATGGTGCCGGCCTCGTAGTCGGCGAGCACGACTCGTTCGAAGGGCAGGCGCTCCACTTCGGCGTTCGGGACGCGCAGCGCGGCGAGGCGAAGCCCCGACCGGCTCCTGTCCTCTCTCACGTTCCACGGCCTCGCGAAAGCCGGCGCGGTCACGGGTCTGCGCATCCCAACGCCCGTCGGCGTCGCGTCGACCGTCTCCGGCGCCGCCTCGGCAGTCTCCGCCGATCCCGGCTGACCGCGAAGCCGGAGTCCGGGCATCGCGAGCGTGTCCCGAGGGGCGGCTTCGAGGCTGTCGGGTGGTGCCCCGGGTTCCAGCGTGTCGGCCGGCGCTGGGACGACGGGAAGCGTGTCGGTGGCCGCGGGAACGACGGCCGAGTCGGAGGGCGCGGGGGCGACGGGAAGCGTGTCGGTCGCCGCGGATGCGACGGCCGAGTCGGACGGCGCGGGGACGACGGGAAGCGTGTCGGTCGCCGCGGGAACGACGGCCGAGTCGGAGGGTGCGGGCGGATCCCCTTCCTCGTCGAGCGCGAGCGACGGAGCGGCCAGGACAGAGACGACCGCGCCGACGGCGATGAGAGCGAGCCAGCGCTTCCTCAGCATGAAGCGACCCCGGTTCCTCGGAGAGCGGCATCGCGCGAGCCGTCGGCCCGGCGCGCGGCCCGGCGCGCCGTGCGGATGCCGGCGAGAACGCTAGCAGAGGGGCTGCGGCCTGTCAACACGGCGCTGGTGCTCCCGCTTCTTCTCGGTCGTGAGCGTGCCAGGCCGCCCGTTGCGACTATCATATTGCGACGACGAGCAGAATAGTAGTATCTTGTTGCCGAAAGGACCGGCCGGCGCCTGCGGACACGGTCGGCACCTGTCACTATGCGCATCCTGTCTCGATACATCCTCAGACATCACATCGCGCCGGGAGTCGGCGGGCTCGCGATCTTCTACTTCGTGCTCTCGATGGATTTCCTCGTGGACTACCTCGAACTCTTCCTGGCGAAGGGGGTCCCCGCGGCCGCCGTCCTCGAAGCGTTCGCTCTCAGCCTCGCCTGGATGACGGTTCTCGCCGTGCCAATGGCGGTCATGGTGGCCGTCATCACGGCGTTCGGAGGTCTCGCAGGAAGCAATCAGATCACCGCGGCGAAGGCGAGCGGCATCGGCGCCTTCTCACTGATCCTGCCGGTCCTGCTCGCGGCCGCGGTGGTGACGGCCGGCCTCTTCGCCTTCGGCGACCGTGTTCTCCCGGACGCCAACTACCGCCTCAAGACGCTCCTCGTGGACATTCATCGAGTCCGGCCGCTGGCCGCGATCGAGCCCGGGATTCTCACGGAACTGCCCGGCGGATACCAGATCGTGGTCGACGCCCTCGACTCCCGGACCTCCGAGATGTCCGGCATCATCATCCACAGGTCCCAGACAGGCCGCGCCCCCCAGATGATCGTGGCGCAGCGGGGTGAGATCACGAGCGAGGACCCGGGCGGCATGCGGATACGCCTCTTTGACGGCGAGATCCACGAGACAGACCCTGAAGATCCGACGAAATACAACCGGCTCCTATTCGACCGGCACGTCATCAACGTAGCCGACGCGGCATCCGAGTTGGTTCGCACGAACCGCGCGAAGCGAGGCGACCGGGAGCTCTCTGTCGCCGAGCTGCGAGACCGCTACGCGTCCCACCTGGAGGAGTCCTCACGGGCCGAGCTCCGGCTCGCAGACCTCCTCGCTGAGAGGGTCGACCTGACGCTCGGCATGATGGAGGGTACTCGATCTCTGAAGCCGTCCCGCATGCTCCGCGACGAGCGCGCGGCGGCGCTTCGTCGGACCGACGCGGAACTCCGGACGGTGGCCGCGAGCGCGCGCAAGGCCCGCGCCGTTGCGGTCGAGTACCACAAGAAGATCGCGATTCCCTTCTCCTGTATCATCTTCGTGCTTCTCGGCGCGCCACTGGGCATCCGAAGCCGTCGCGGGGGCATCGGGATCGGAGCCGGCATCGGGATCGTCTTCTTCCTGGTCTACTACCTCTTCCTCATCGGAGGCGAGCAGCTCGGGGACAGGGGGTTCATCTCGCCCTTCTGGGCGATGTGGTCCGCGAACGCGCTCTTCGGTGCCATCGGTCTCTTCCTGACGGTCTCCACGAGCCTCGAGTGGCCTCTCTGGCCACGCCGGCTGCGACTCGGTACCACCGGCGACCGCGCCGCGGCCCCCGACGGGAGGACCTCGTGAAGATCGTCGACCGCTATCTATCCCGGAAGCTGCTCGTCCCGCTCGTCCTGGTCTTCTGCGCCTTCGTCGTGATCTTCATCCTCGTCGACCTCTTCGACCACGCCCACTCCTTCATCGACCGGGGCGTCCCGGCACGCATCGTTCTGCTCTACTACCTCTACTCCACGCCGCTCATCGTCGTCCTCACCGCCCCCGTGGCGATGCTCCTCGCGGTCCTCCTCTCGGTCGGGAGGCTTTCCAGAAGGCTCGAGATCATGGCCCTCAAGGCGTCCGGCTTCAGCCTCCACCGGATCCTGGCGCCGGTGCTCGTCATCGCGACCCTGCTGAGCGCCGCGACACTCCTCGTCGCGGAGTTCGCCGTGCCTCCGGCCACGAGACAGAAAATCAAGATCGAAGAGGAGTACATCGATCGCAGGGAAGGTGACCCGAGGATCCGTGACAACGTCGTCTACATGCGGGCCGACGGTTCTGTCTTCGTCGCCAGGCGGCTCGACGTGCGTCGCGCCGTCATCGACGGAGTAATCGTCGAGGAGTTCGACAGCCAGCTGCGCCCGCTCCGCAGGATCGATGCGGCGAAGGCCACCTGGAACGGCTCGCGCTGGGTCCTCGCCGACGGCCGGATCCGGAGCTTCACCGCAACCGGCGAGGACACGGTACCGTTCGACGAGATGACGCTCCCGCACGAGGAACCGACGCTCCAGGATCTGGGCACGCGCCGGCTCGACCCGCAGGAGATGGGCTCGCTCGAGCTGCGGGACTACACGCGTCGCCTCCTGGCGGGGGGCAACGACGTGCGCGAGCTCCTCGTGGAGCTGCGTCTCAAGATCGCCTTCCCGTTTTCGAGCCTCATCATGGCCCTTCTCGGCGCCCCCTTCGCGGCGGCAACACGCCGCAGCGGCTTCGCCCTCGCCTTCGCGGCGGCCCTGACCATCTCCTTCCTCTACTACGGCTTCATCCAGGTGGGACAGGTTCTCGGACGCCAGGGACTCCTGACGCCGGCCCTCGCCGCCTGGGTCGCGAACGCCGTCTTCGCCGCGGTCGGAGTCGTGCTCCTCGCGAGGGCGCCCAAGTAGAGCGGCGGCCCCCGCCGGGACCGCCGCGCCGTTCTGCCTCTCTTGCAGGGGAACCCTCAGGTCCCGATCCTCCAGGAGGCCAGATACTCCTGCTGCTCGGCCGTCAGCGTGTCGATCGACACACCCGTGGCCTCGAGCTTGAGCCGCGCCACGTCCGCATCGATCTCCTCCGGCACACGGTAGACCCTCGCCTCCAGCTTCTCGCCGAGACGCGCAAGGTACTCGGACGAGAGGGCCTGATTCGCGAAGCTCATGTCCATCACGGCCGCCGGATGTCCCTCGGCCGCCGCCAGGTTGATCAGGCGTCCGTCGCCCAGGAGGTTGACCCGCTTCCCGCCCGGCAGCACGTAGGTCCGGAGCGATTCCCTCGGTTCCCGGGTCTCCTCCGCGAGATCCTCCAGAGCCGCCTTGTCGATCTCGACGTCGAAGTGGCCCGAGTTCGCGACGAGGGCGCCGTCCTTCATGGACTCGAAGTGGCGCCTCGTGATGACTCTGATGTCGCCGGTCAGCGTCACGAAGATGTCACCGACGGGAGCCGCCTCGTCCATCGGCATCACGCGGAAGCCGTCCATCACGGCCTCGAGAGCCTTGAGCGGGTCGACCTCCGTGACGATCACGCGCGCCCCCATGCCGCGCGCCTTCATCGCCAGACCTCGGCCGCACCATCCATAGCCGGCGACGACGAGCGTCGACCCGGCGAGGAGCGCGTTCGTCGCCCGCAGGATCCCGTCGATCGTGCTCTGGCCGGTCCCGTAGCGGTTGTCGAACATGTGCTTCGTGTCCGCGTCGTTGACGGCGATCACAGGCACCTTGAGATCCCCGGCACGCTCCATGGCGCGCAGCCGTATCACGCCCGTCGTGGTCTCCTCCATGCTCCCGAGGAGGTTCGGGACGAGGTCCTCGCGCTCCCTGTGAATCGTCGACACGAGGTCCGCTCCGTCGTCCAGTGTGATCGTGGGCCCTGCATCCAACACCGCGCGGATATGATCGTAGTAGCGGTCGTTGTCCTCCCCCCGAACCGCGAAGACCGGGATTCCGTGGTCGACCGCGAGGTGCGCGGCCACGTCGTCCTGCGTCGAGAGAGGATTCGACGCGCAGAGCGAGACCGATGCCCCACCTGCCTTGAGGGTGATCATCAGGTTCGCCGTCTCCGTCGTCACGTGCAGGCATGCACCGATCACCATCCCGTCGAGCGGTCTCTCGCTCGCGAAGCGCTCCGCGATGCTCGAGAGCACGGGCATCGTCTGCGCGGCCCATTCGGTCCTGTCGCGGCCCTTTCCGGCGAGCTGCTCGTCTGCGATATCGTGCGGCATCTTCGCTCCTCGCTATCCTTGCTTGAGTTCCTGGACCATGTCGAGCCGTTCCCACGCGAAGTTCGGCTCCTCGCGACCGAAGTGACCGTAGGCCGCGGTGCTCCGGTAGATGGGGCGACGGAGCTTCAGTCGCTCGATGATCTTCCTGGGGCGCATGCTGAAGCGCTTCCTCACGATTTCCTGGATCTCTGTATCGTCGACGACGCCCGTGCCGGCCGTGTCGACCATGATCGAGACCGGGTCGGGCACGCCGATCGCGTAGGCCACCTGGATCTCGCACTTCCTCGCAAGCCCCGCTGCCACGACGTTCTTCGCGGCATGGCGAGCCGCGTACGAGGCCGATCGATCGACCTTGCTCGGGTCCTTGCCCGAGAAACAGCCTCCGCCGTGGCTCCCGACACCGCCGTAGGTATCGACGATGATCTTCCTGCCCGTGAGTCCCGTGTCGGCCTCAGGCCCGCCCTTCTCGAACCGTCCCGTCGGGTTGATGTGCAGCTTGTACGGGTCGCCGACGCAGAGCTCCTTCGGCAGCGTCGGCTCGACGACCTTGGCCTGGATGTCAGATCTGAGCGTCTCCATGTCGACGTCCGGATCGTGGTGCGCCGAGACGACCACAGCCTCGATCCGAACGGGCTTCCCCTCGTTGTACTCCACGGTCACCTGCGTCTTGCCGTCGGGACGGAGATAGTCGAGGAGTCTCTCCTTCCGCACCTTCGCGAGTCGCCGCGCGAGCAGGTGCGCGAGGTGTATCGGCACCGGCATGTACTCCTCGGTCTCGTCGGTCGCGTAGCCGAACATCATCCCCTGGTCCCCGGCGCCGCCCTCGCCGACGCCGTGCGCCCCGTCGCCCTTCCAGATGTCCGGAGACTGCTCGTCGATCGCCGTCACCACCCCGCAGGTCTCGCAGTTGAACCCGTACTTCGGATCGGTGTACCCGATCTCGCGGATCGTCTCCCGAACGATCTCCGGAAGCGCCACGTACGCATCCGTCGTGATCTCCCCCGCCAGGAACGCGAAGCCGGTCGTAACGAGCGTCTCGCACGCGACGCGCCCGTCCGGATCCTCGGCGAGGATCGCGTCGAGCACCGCGTCCGAGATCTGGTCGGCGACCTTGTCGGGATGTCCCTCGGTCACCGACTCTGAAGTGAAGAAGTGCCTTGCTCTGCTCGTGACCATGATCTCCTCCGTCTTCCTCAGTCCGCGACCGGCTAGCCGCCGATCTCGATCTCCGATGAGTCCCCTACGTTGAGGCGCTGGAAGCGCCCCTTCACGACCGCCCCCTCGCCGATGAGCGAGCGGTCGAGCAGGCTCCTCTCGACCGTAGCGTTCACGTTCAGGATGGAGTCCTTCACGACCGAGTCGCTGATCCTCGCGCCGCCGGCGACCGACACATACGGGCCGACGACCGATCGCTCAATCGTGGCGGTCGGGTCGATCGCGACCGGTGGCACGACGATCGATCCCTCGATGCCGTCGCCGTTCCCGCCCGAACGCTCCAGGAGGAACCTGTTCGTCTCGAGAAGCGTCTCCGGCCGCCCGCAGTCGTACCATCCATCCACCGGAAACGTCCCCATCTCCGCCCCTCGTTCGAGCATCAGCTTCAGGGCGTCGGTCAACTGGTACTCCCCCTTGGTGGTGATCTCGTCTTCGATGATCCTCTGGAGTGCGTCGTAGAGCTCCCGGCTCTCACGAACGTAGTAGAGCCCGACGATCGCCAGATTGCTCGGCGGCCGGTCCGGCTTCTCCACGACGCTCCGCACGCGGCCGTCCTCGACCTCGACGACCCCGAAGAGGCTCGGGTTCTCGACCTCCTTCACGCCGATGAGCGTACGCTCTCCGCCGACGAGCGAGGTGAAGTCGGCGGTCACGATCGTGTCGCCGAGGATGATGAGGACCGGACCTTCCTCCACACACTCGCGGGTGAGCGCGATCGCGTGTCCCAGGCCCCGGCGCTTGTCCTGTCTGACGTAGCAGGCCGAGAGCGAGGAGTAGGCGGTCTCAATGTACTCCTCAACACGCTTACCCATGTATCCGGTGACGAGGACCACTTCGTCGATGTCGAGGCCCTCGATCTCGTCGAGGATGTGCCCCAGGATGGGCTTGCCCGCCACGGGGACGAGCGCCTTGGGGATCGTGTGGGTGTGCGGCCTCAGGCGCGTGCCGATCCCCGCGACCGGAATAATGGCCTTCATGAAACGTCCTTTCGCCTTCTCGCGACCGTCAGCTTCGCGCCAGGGTGCTCTTCAACCGGTCGATCGGGTCGACGGGCGTCGGGTCTACGCCGGAGAGCATCGACAGATAGAAGCTCGTGAAATCGCCGAGTACCACGAGCGAGAACATCCTTCCGAGACGCGTCGCGCCGGACCCGCGAAGCGTCCTCACCGCAACGCCGGTCTCCTCGATCATCCCGGCGGTCACCTCCATGCGACGCGCCACGCGCGGATGATCCTCGTCATCCGTGAGGAAGACGACGCGCGCGGAGCGTCCGAGGACCCCCGGGGCGCTCCACCCGACTATCTCATTGTGGTTCATCTCGGGCAACTCATTCCTGTGCGCGACGAGCTTCGAATTCTCGGAGAACTGGCCGCACCATCTGCTCGCGATTGCCGCGGTGCGCCCCACCGACCCGTAGACGACGGGAACCCGCCCCTCGAGCCACAGCGAGAGTTCCTTCGCGGCGTTCCGCTCCGCCGGCACGTCCCCCGAGAGCCGCGACGCGGCCTCGCGTGCGACGGCCGTCGCGTCGGGCAGCTCGCCCTCCGCATCCTCAAGAAACCCCAGTCTGCCGAGAGCCACGAGAAGCGGCACGAAACTGTATCCCAGCGCGGCGCGTGGCGGCAGACCGGCCGGGATACGGATCACATCGAGCCCGCGCTCCGCCGCGAGCGCCCCGACCCGCCCTCCCGTCGTCGAGCAGACGATCCTCGCTCCGCGGCCCAGCGCGTCCTCGAACGCGGCGAGCGTCTCCTCGGTGTTGCCCGAATAGCTGCAGACGAACACGAGCGTCTCCGGACCGATGAACGCCGGGAGTTCGTAACTCCTGTTCACGAGAAGAGGGACCCGGAGCTTGTCCTGGGCGTAGGCAGCCAGGAGCTCGCCCCCGATCGCCGAGCCGCCCATGCCGAGTACGGCGACCGCCGTGACACCGTCCGCCCGAACCGAGAGCGGCGCGTCGCGCCCGATCGCCCGCGCGCTCTCAAGCTGCTCCGCGAAGCCGACCAGGTGGGCGTGCATCCCGCCCGGGTCCGCTGCCTCGATCGCTCTCGTGTCGTCAAGTCGGCTCACGTCTCCATCTCCTTGACAGTGCTCTCCGGGAACTTCTTCCGGAAGATCTGTTCCAGATACCGCCTGACCTCCGAGCCGGTTCTCATGCCGAGCGCCCTCGCCACGATCTTGCGCGCGTAGTTGTAGCTCGACGAGCGGATGACGTGCTTCACCTCCGGAAGCATGAGCGGGCTCGTCGAGAGACCGTTGAGACCGAGGCCGATGAGGAGCATGACCGCAAGCGGGTCCCCGGCCATCTCCCCGCAGAGCCCGACCCACTTCCTGTGTCGTCTCGCCGCCCGGACGGTGTCGCGGATCATGCGGAGGACCGCCGGGTGATACTGATCGTACAGGTAGGCGACGCGGTCGTTGCCGCGGTCGACCGCCAGCACGTACTGGATCAGGTCGTTCGAGCCTACACTGAAGAAGTCGACGTCCTCCGCGAGAAAGTCCGCCGTCGCCGCCGCCGCCGGCGTCTCGACCATGATCCCGACGCGCATCGACGCGTCGAACTGCCTGCCCTCGGCGGCCAGTTCCTGACGCGCAGCCTCGAGCACTTGCTTGGCGTCACGGATCTCGTGCACCGAGGCGATCATCGGGAACATCAGGCTGATCTTGCCGTGCGCGCTCGCCCTCAGGATCGCCTTGAGCTGCCGGATGAAGAGGTCCGGACGACAGAGGCTGTAGCGGATGCCGCGCCACCCGAGGAACGGGTTGGACTCGCGCTCGGCCGCACCGTGCGGCCCGAACTTGTCCCCGCCGACGTCGAGCGTGCGGATCACGACCATCGACGGTGCCATCGCCTCGGCAACCCGTCGATACGCCTCGTACTGCTCATCTTCCGAGGGAACGTCGTCACGGGCGATGAAGAGGTACTCGGTCCGGAAGAGCCCGATACCCTCGGCCCCGTGCGCGAGCGCCGACTCCACCTCGTCCGGAATCTCGATGTTCGCCCCGAGGCGGAACTCCCTTCCGTCCCGAGTCACAGCGGGATAGTCCTTCAGCAGAAGCAGTCGCCGCTCGAACTCCTCGTACTGCCTCTTCTGATCCCGGTAGTACTCCAGCACGGCGTCGTCGTAGCCGTAGACGAGCGCGCCCGACGTACCGTCGACGATCACCGGCTCACCCTGCCGGATGAGATCGGTGATCCCGCGAAGCCCGACGACAGCCGGAATCTCGAGCGACCGGGCCATGATCGCCGCGTGCGAGGTCCGCCCCCCTGCCTCCGTCGCGAATCCGGTGACGCGCTCCCTGTGCATGGAGGCCGTATCGGCCGGCGCGAGCGTATGCGCGACGACCACAACGTCCTCATCCAGATGCGCGAGCGTTCTTGGCTTCCGCCCGAGAAGCCGGAGGAGGACCCTGCGCTCGATGTCCTTGATATCGACGATCCGCTCCCGCAAGTACTCGTCGTCGGTCCTCGACATCACCTTCGTCACCTGGCCGATCGTATCGGTCAGGGCAACGGCGGCGCTCATCTGGTGCTCCCGGACCTTCCGGATCGATCCCTCCACGACCATCGCGTCCTCGAGGATCATGAGGTGTGCGTCGAAGATCCTGGCATGGTCCTCCCCGAGCACCTCGTCGAGGTCCTTCCGGATCGCCAGGAGCTCCTTCTTCGTGTCGTCGATCGCCGAGCGGAACGCCGAGATCTCGCTCTCGACCTCGTCCACCGATATGACATCGTCCGGCACGTGCGGCCGTTCCGTGTCGAGGATGAAGGCCTTGCCCATCACGATGCCGGGCGAGGCGGGGATCCCCTCGATGACCTTGGCACTGCCGATCGACGAGAGATCGATCACGCTACGCACTCCCCTCTGTGTCGGTCTCGAGGAAGGCCGAGAGCCGTTCGAGCGCCTCCGCCTCGTCCGGTCCGTCGGCAGTGATCGTCACGGTGCTCCCTCGCTCGGCCGCCAGCATCATGACGCCCATGATACTCTTCCCGTCGACCGTCAGGTCTTCCTTCGTGATCTTGATCTCGGCCTCAAACCGCCCGGCGAGTTTCACGAACTCCGCGGCGGGCCTCGCATGGAGGCCGGTCCTGTTCAAAATCGTCACGCTGCGCTCTATCACGATCGGTCTCCCCCTCACCGAAGAGCGACGAACAGCAGGCCGCCGACAGCTCCGCCGATGCCCACAAGCGTCGCGGGGACGCGCGCCGCGCAGGCAGCCAGTCCCAGAACAAAGAAGCTGCCCCCGACCACGAGAGCCGCGGGGAGCGCTATCTCCGACCCGACGACCGCGATCGCCACAACGACGCCCGCCGCGAACGCTCCCGCTCCACGTGCGAGCGTGACGAGCCGCCTGAAGCCCGGTCCCAGGACCTCGTCGACCGCCGCCGTGCCCTTCGAGACCCCGGCGACGAGGCCCCGCCATCTGAAGACGAGGTGAAACGCGTTGTAGACGACGAGGAGCGCCACGACGCCGGCGATCGGTCGTCCGACCAACGCGAGGGCAAGCCCGACGAATGCGGCCAGAGGACGCACCGATGACCACATCAGCGAGTCACCGGCCATCCCGAGAGGTCCAGCGAGGGCGGACTTGATCTCCTCCGGTGACGGCTCTTGCGCGTCCGGCCCTCTCGTCTCCGCCGCGGCGGCCGCGCCGATCGCGTAGGAGGACAGCACCGGATTCGTGTTGAAGAACGCCAGATGCCTCTCGAGGAACGCGCGCGCTTGCCGACCCCGGAGATCCAGACGTCTGAGCACGGGGAGCATCGCGAAACAGAACCCGACGTGCTGCATTCCGCGTGCGTTCCATGCTGACTGGAGGAAGAGCGATCTGACCCACACCTCGAGGAGATCGCGACCGAGGAGCCTCGTCTCCCGGCTGTCCTCTCGACCGTGGAGCATCCTAGAGTCCTCCTCGAACTGCCAGTGTGACGACGAGTCCTACGCCGAAGCCGCCGGCCAGGAGCCACCGGTCCGCGGCGCCCTTGGCGCGTGCGGCGACGGCGGCCGCCCCGAGCGGCGCCGCCCAGAGGAGCGCGGGATAGGCGTTGCCCGAAGACGGCGGGCCTGCCGGAAGCCCGCTCCAGGCCCAGAGGAAGCCGGCCGTCAGCGCAGCTCCGAGTCCGAAGCGCGTCAGAAGTCCCAGGGCGACGGCCTCGCCCACGCCCCGAGCGTCTTCCTCCGACGCCTTCGCAAGCGCCCGCGCGGCGTAGCGTTCGTTCGCCCTTCGAAGGAGCCCGACCAGCGCCCGGCCCACGGCGCCCGCAACGAGGCCGGCGACAACCCCGCCGAAGAGAGCGACCGCGCGGTCGCCTCCACCGCCGCCGAGCAGCCACCCGACGCCCGTGCCAACGACGGCCCCGGACGTCGCGTCCGGGAAACCCGCTGCGCCGACGGGCAGCGCTCCCACCCAGACAAGCTCCAGCGTCGCGCCGACCACCAGGCCGAGCCCGAGATCCCCGACGATCGCGCCGGCCGCGATCCCGGCCACGAGCGGCCGGGAGATCATGCTCTGAAAGAACGCCGTCGCGTCGAGCGACAGAACCCCGGCGAGGCCCGCGAGCATGCATATCGTCGTTCCGCTACCCGGCACGGCGATCTCCGTTTCGCTCGAAACGCAGACGGACCGCGACGCGCGTCACCGTTGGGCCGAGCGCCGTCTTCCAGAACGGTACGATCGTCACGCCCTGGAAGACCCGCTCGAATCCACCCTCCGACTGCGAGGCGGTCTCGATCGGGAGCAGCCAGAAGCTGCCTTCCGGCTCACGCTCGAACACGACGCACAGGTCTCTCAGGCGGTCGTGGAATGCAATCCGCCCGCAGGGTCCCACCTCGCGCTCACGACCCAGCGCAAGCCGGCGCGAGCCGTCGACCTCCGCCCACACGTACTCGGTCTGCTCCGTGAGAAAGGCCATGTTCCACTCCGACGCGAAGAGAACCTCGGTCGGCTCGTCGGAGCGAAGGAGATGCTCGACGTCGACAAAGCCGTCGCGCGCCAGCACCACGCGCTTCTCCAGTCGGAGCCCCTTCACCGGCCCGACTTCCGAACACACCATCCTCACGCCGACGGCGTCGGTCTCGCGGAGGATGGCCGAGTCGTACGCCACCTCTGCAAGATCGAGGACGCCGTGTCGTCCTTCGCGGAACGCCTCGAGGTCGCAATCCGCCCGCAGCATGTGATCGACGGCCGAACGGCGCGGTCGGCGATCCGGAACCGCGAGCCTCGCGAGATCTTTCTCCTTCGCGCGCACCGCGTTGTGGATGCTTACGGCACCATCCTCCCCCTCTCCCGTCGAAGCTCTCGAGAGCGCCTCGTGGTACGGCTCGGCGTAGCGCGTCATGACCGCAAGGAGGTTCGAGGGAGGCGATTTGAGATCCAGCTCCTGGATCGTCCCCCCTCGCTCCGGTGCGACGTAGGCGTTCGCGGCCTGCGTCTCGAGCAGGACCTCATGCAGCCCGTCGAGATCGTGGTCCTCGACCGCCACGCGTTCGGGCGGATCGTCGAGCAACTCCTCCGCGAGACCCTCTGCCCGAACGAGGTGCTCGTAGATCGCCGATCTCAGGTGCGGCAGGTACAGGCCGCCGAAGACACCGTGCCAGTACGCGCAGTTGCACTGGCCCCGCCAGAGTTCTCTTCGCGCCTCCGAGACGACCTCGGCCCCGTCGTCGGGCGTCGAACCTTCGGCGCCTCCGCGCTCCTTGAGGACCCGACGCGCCCGCTCGACCTTCCGGCTGACGCGGAGCATCTTCCGGATCATGAGGTTCGTCTCGTCGTACTTCGCCGCGAAGCCGCGCCACGTTCCACCGCTCACGAACGGCCCCCACTCGGCCGCCCTGCCGCCTTCCTCGAGTTCCCGCTTCATGCGCTCGTACGAGAGCCGCGCCTCCGTCGGAAGCGCCCACTCCATCATCTCGGGATACGAGGAGGTCGGGAGGTAGACCCGTCCCCGCGGCCTCTCCCGCTCGATGAAGTCAGAGAACGTCGCCGTCTCGAGCCAGTCCGAGTTCTCCTCAAGCGCCCGGAAGAACCGCTCGAGCCAGCCATTCGTGTAGACATGGGCGTGCGTCCCGGGCCAGACGCCGAACTTCTCTCCGTCGTCCCCGAGGACCGCCAGGTGCCCGGGTCCACGGCGCGCCAGATCGCGCAGGAGCGAGACGGTCGACTCCGGCTCCTCGAAGGGAATCGCGTATCGCAGCCGCTTGCTGATCGGGAAGAGACCGACCGACACGCCTTCCTGGTCGGTCAGGAAGTAGCCGACGAGCTCATCTTCTGGAACGCCCGCCAGTCGGAAGGCGTAGTCGTCGGTCGCGAGATACTCGACACCGGCCGTTCCGACGACTCTCGCGAGCCCGGGTTCCCAGACACGCTCGGCAAGCCACATGCCGCGCGGACGCACTCCGAAGGCCCGCTCGACGTAGTCGGACATCATATCGATCTGGCCCAGTGCGTCGCGTTCCGGTATCGAAGGCAGAATCGGCTCGTAGAACCCACCGCCGAGCACCTCAACCTGACCACGCTCGACCAGCGCCCTCAACCGCGCGATGTACTCCGGAGCGTGCTCCTCGTACCACTCGAGCAGCGGCCCCGTGTTGTGGAGTACCACCTTGACATCGGGATGCGACTCGAGTCTGTCGAGAAAAGGAAGGTAGGCCGCTCGATAGGCGTGCTCAAAGACGCCGGGGAGGTTCCCGACGGGCTGATGGTTGTGGATGCAGAGAACGAGCGTCGATCTCTCCAACGGCCCTCCCGTTCGCACCTACTGCCCGGGGCACTCCACTCGATCGAGCGCGCACTCGACATCGTAGGAAGGCGACTGAGGAACGTCCTGCGCCTCGAGGCGAACGCCCGCGGCGATGATCGCGCGAAGGGCGGCAACGTCGTCGTCGTCGACGAAGACGTACTCGAGGATCTTGCGCTTCCCCTCGGAGAAGTGCATGCCTCCCACGTTCGCCCGGTCGATCGCGAGACCTCCCCGAATCAGCGCGAGAAGATCCCCGGGCGAGGCGACGATCAGAAAGTCCCTGCTCGCGCCCGCCTCCGCGCCGCGCCGCTCCGCAACGAAGCTCTCGATCGATCTGACGACGATCTCGGCGCCGAGGCTGTCCGTGGCGCCGTAGAGTTTCCTCTTCCAATCACAGCACGCCACGTCGTCGTTGACGAGAACGATCCGGTCAGGCTTGAGCCGAGAACCCCATGCGACGCTCACCTGACCGTGCACGAGCCTGTCGTCGATCCGCACGAGCACGAAACCCACGGTCGGAGGCTCCCCAACCTAGAGAAGCGAGATCGCTCCCCGTCCCCGTTCCTCGACGAGCCTCAGCAGCTCGCTCATCGAGTGATGGTCGCGCTTCACGAAGAACTCCAGGAGCATCATCAGATTCACGCCGCTCATCGCCTGGATTCCCGCGCGCGCGGTCACGATCTCCTGGCAGACGTGATAGCAGCTCCCTCCCGGCATGTCCGTGAAGAGCACGACGTCGCGCGTCTTGGCGAGATCGTCGATGGCCTCCTCGACCGTCTCCACGAGCTCGGCAAGCCCCAGCCCGGCGTTCGAGACGGCTCGGCAGCCATCCTGCGTCCCGAGGATACGCTGCACGCCGTCAAGGAGACAGGCGGCCACGTCGCCGTGGGCGACTATCACGCAGCCGATGCGCTTTCTCGCCTCGCTCATTCGCTCTCTCCCAGGTCGGCCTGTTGGCGATCGCTCTTCGCGGCCGCGATGTCTCTGATCCGCCGATCGAACTCGCGCGCGGGATGCTCGCCGTGAAGCTGCAGCAACTGGTTCAGCGCGATGACCTCGCAGATCGCCGTGAGGTTCTTGCCGGGTACGAGAGGGAGCGTGACCATCGGGATCTTCACGCCGAGGATCGTCGTGGTCTGCGCGTCGATGCCAAGACGCTCGTAGTCCTCCAGATCGGACCACGACGTCAGCCGGACCTCTACTTCGATCCGCTTCCGGGCGCGGATGGCCCGGATGCCGAACATGGCGCGGACGTCGATAATCCCGATCCCTCGAATCTCCATGTAGTGCCGGAGTATGTCGTTCCTCGAACCGACGAGGTAACCCTGCGGCGTGCGCCTGATGCTCACCACGTCGTCGGCGACGAGACGCTGGCCCTTTTCCACGAGATCGAGAGCGCACTCGCTCTTCCCGATTCCGCTCTTGCCGGTGAGAAGAAGCCCCATTCCGTATACGTCAACGAGCGTCCCCTGAACGGTCGTCTCGGGCGCCAGGAGTTCGTCGAGCCGAGCTCCGAGCTCGCGCACGAGGTCCGCCGTCGGCAGATTCGTCACGAGGATCGGGATGCGCTTCTTCGCGCTGCACTCGGCCAGGATCGCAGGAACCTCCTGGCCGGAGGTCACGATGACACAAGGCACAGTCTCTACGCAGAGCCGTTCCAGCGCAGCCGCGGCCTCGATTCCCTCCAGCGACGCGAGGTAGGCCAGGTCGGCCTCGCCGAGCACCTGTATCCGGTCCTCGTGGAAGCCCGTGCGGAAGCCGGCGAGTACGAGGCCGGGACGCGAGACGTCGCTCGAGATGATGTCGGCCGCCGACTCGACGCCCTCCGTGGCAAGCGTGAGGCCGAGTTCGCCCCCGAGTTCGACGAGCAGGTCGGAGACCCTGAGTCGCTCCATCGTTCCTACTCTTCCCTCACCGGTTCGAGAAGCCCGAAGTCACCGTCCGAGCGCCGGTAGATCACGTTGACGCGGTCGGTCTCGGAGTTCTGAAATACAAGAAAGGCCGCGTCCATGGACTCCATCTCCCTGAACGCGTCCTCGGGCGTCATCGGACGCGCCGCGTAACCCTCGGGGACCATCCCGATCATCTGTCCGTACGGCACACCCCCCGCTGTCCGCGCCACCTCCGGAGCGCTCTCGCCCCGCTTGGAGTCCCTGAGCCTGCTCTTGTAGCGACGGATCTGCCGTTCCACCTTGTCGATCGCCCGGTCGAAGGCGGTTCTCATGTCATCGGCGACCTGCTCGCTCGAGATGACCGCCCGAGACGCGTGAACCGTCACGTCGGCGGTGTGCCGATGCCGCTCGGTCTCAAGGACCACGTGAGCCTCGTCGACCCTGTCGAAGTAGTGCGCGAGGTGCTCGACCTTGCCCTCGATGTACGCCTTGAAGTCCGGCTCCAGATCGAAGTGCCTGGCGGTGACCATGGTCTTCATGCCTGCTCCTTTCCCCTCGCTTGCGCGGGGCGAAGGCTATCCGCCCGCGAAGCCCACCGCCTGCTCCGCCATGTAGGAGCTTCGTACGAACGGCCCGGCCGAGACCCAGCCGAACCCCTTCCTTCTCGCGTCCTCGGCGAGTTCGTCGAACTCGTCCGGATGGACGTAGCGCGCCACCGGACGATGGTCCGCCGACGGCGCGAGGTACTGCCCCATGTACACGATGTCGACCCCGGCGCCCCTGAGGTCGTCCAGCGTGCGGTCGACCTCCGCGCGCGTCTCGCCCAGTCCGAGCATGAGCGCGGACTTGACGTGCGCCACCTCTCCCGAAGCGGCCGCGTGCGAGAGCACGCCGAGCGTCCGCCCGTAGTCCGCGCCGAGCCTGACCTCGCCGTAGAGACGGGATACGGTCTCGACGTTGTGTCCGAAGACATCGGGCGTCCCGTCGAGCACAACATCGACCGCGGCGCGCTCGCCGCCGAAGTCAGGTACCAGAACCTCCACGCCGGCCCGCGGAAGCTCGTTCCGCACTGCGGCGATCGTCCGCGCGAACGCGAGAGCCCCGCCGTCACCGAGATCATCTCTCGTCACCGACGTGATCACAACGTACGAGAGACCGAGCGCGGCCGCTGCGGAGGCCAGCCTCGCGGGTTCGCTCTCGTCAACCGGGCGCGGCGTGCCGTGTTCAACGGCGCAGAAACGGCAATCCCGGGTGCACCGGTCACCCAGGATCATGAACGTGGCTGTCCCTCGTCCGAAACACTCCGCCCGATTGGGGCATCGCGCCTCGTCGCAGACCGTATTGAGCCCGAACTCGCGGAGGATCGCCCGGACCTCTGGCATCCTTCCGGGATCTGCCAACGACTTCGTCAGCCATCGCGGGAGCCGTGCCCTCTGCCTCAAGCGACTTCGATCCTCCCCAGCAGCGCTCCCGCCTCGACGACCTCTTCCTCGGGCGCGAGAATCTCGCGGAGCACGCCGCTCGATGGAGACGGAACCGTGAGCGCAGTCTTCTCCTCCGTCGACTCGACGACGACGAGATCGGCGCCGGCCTCAACCGTCTCCCCGACCTCGACCTTCCAGTACGAGACCGTGAAGCTCTTCGCGTCAGACCCGACCGGCCTGAAAACGACATCCTCGAGCACGCCCTACTCCCTTCTCCTCGGGCTCAGATCTCCTTCCTGAGTCCCGCGCGCAGAATGCTCATCTGATCCCGATACTTGGCGACTGCGCGCCGCGAGATACGGAAGCCCTGCCGTCTCAGCTCCTCCGCGATCTTCTGGTCCGAGAGCGGTTTCTGCTTGTTCTCCTTGCTGATGATCTCCCGCATGGCGTCCCGTACGGCCTTCGAGGCGATCTCCTGCCCGTCGCGCGTGCGGATGCCGCTCGAGAAGAAGTACTTCAGCTCGAAGGTGCCCCGCGGCGTCTGCACGTACTTGCCGCGCGTGACTCGGCTGACGGTCGATTCGTGCATACTCACGTCATCAGCGATCTGCTGGAGCGTGAGCGGCCGCAGCGCCGAGACCCCCCGCTCGAAGAAGCCCCGCTGGGCGCGCACGATGCTCTCCATCACGCGCACCATTGTCCGCCGCCTGTTCTCGATGCTCTGCACGATCCAGCGCGCCGCCTTCAGCTTCTTGGCGATGAACTCGCGTTCCTCGGACTCCCCGTCGGACAGGAGAATCTGCCGATAGGTCGGGTTGATCCTCACCCGCGGGACGCCCTGGTCGTTCAGAAATACGACGAAGTCGCCGTCGACCTCCTCCACGATGAGATCGGGCGTGATGTATCCCGGGTCGAGGGCCGCCTCGTCGGTCCGGGGCCTCGGGTCGAGCTTCGAGATCTCGTTGATCGCGTGCCGAAGGTCCTCGACGCTCACTCCGAACTTCCGCCGGATCCGGTCGTACTTGCATGCCTTCAGATCGTCGAAAGCCTCCAGGACGACCTTCGCGGCCAGGCTGTCCCCGGCGTCCTTCCTCTTGAGCTGGAGATAGAGGCACTCCTTCATCTCGCGCGCCCCGATCCCCGGGGGATCGAGAGACTGCACAATCGAGAGGGCCATCTGGACACTCTCGACATCGACCTTGAGAGCCTCGGCGATCTCCTCGAGGCTGTCGCGGACATATCCGTCACGGTCCAGCTCGTCGATGATGTACTCAGCGATTCCGACAACCGTCTCGTTGTCGCTCTCGACATGAAGCTGCTGCTTGAGTTCGTCCTCGAATGTCGTGACCGCCACGGGGACCCGCTCGTACCTCTCCTCGTCGTCCCGCGCGTTGCTCAGGCCGTACGCGTGCGAGTACACGTCGTCGAAGTACTCGTCCCAATCGAGCGTCTCCTCCGGCGTCTCCTTCTCGTCCGCCGTCTCGACACGCTCCTCCTCCTCGCCGCTCCGGTCTTCTGAACGCTCGGCGCCCTCCTCGCCCTCGCTTCCTCCCTCGCCCTCGCGCGTCTCCTCGCGCTCGCCTTCCGGCGTCTCCCCTCCCTCGGCGGATTCCTCCTCGGTCCGTTCGACGTCGGCGTCGTCGCCGTCCTCAAGGTGCTCCAGAAGCGGGTTCTGAAGCAGCTCCTGCTTCAGGAACTGCTCCAGCTCGAGCGTCGACACCTGGAGGATCTTCAGGGCCATCTGCAGCCGCGGCGTCATGACGAGCTGCTGCTGGAGCCTGAGGCCGAGCCTCGGTTTCATCTCCATGTGCTGCTTCCCTCTCTGCCGCGATACCGTTCCGGACGGCCGCGGCCCCGCGTCGAGTCCCTACTCGAGCCGGAACTTCTCACCGAGGTAGAGCTTGCGGGCATCCTCATTCGTCGCGAGCTCGTGCGCGCTCCCCGAGAGCAGGATCTCGCCCTCGTACATGATATACGCCCGATCCGTGACAGACAAAGTCTCTCGCACGCTGTGGTCGGTCACCAGGAGCCCGATCCCCCTCTCCCGCAGCCTCCTGATGATCGCCTGGATGTCCTGAACCACGATCGGGTCGATCCCGACGAACGGCTCATCGAGGAGCAGAAAGGCCGGCCTCGTGACGAGCGCGCGCGTGATCTCAACGCGGCGCCGCTCGCCCCCGGAGAGCGTGTCGCCGAGCCGGTCGGCGAGATCGGCGATCCCGAGCTCTCCCAGGAGCTCGTCGAGGCGCTCCCGGCGCTCCGTCCTCGAGGCTGTGGTTCTCTCCAGCACGCTCAGGATGTTCTCTCGCACCGTGAGCCCGCGGAAGATCGATGACTCCTGTGAAAGATACCCGACGCCCATGCGGGCCCGGCGGTACATCGGAAGCCCGGTGATCTCGCGCCTGTCGAGATGCACCGCGCCCGCCTCCGGCCTGAGGAGCCCGACGATCATGTGGAACGTCGTCGTCTTACCGGCGCCGTTCGGTCCGAGGAGTCCGACGACCTCGCCGCGACCAAGCTCCAGATCGACGCCGTCGACGACGCGACGGCGACCGTACGACTTGACGAGCCCGCTCGCGCGCAGCATGGCCGGCCCGTCTCCGGGCGCGAACTCCGCGCTACTTCTCCTCGACGAGGCTTCCGTCATCATCTCTGACATATGCGTGGAACTCGCTCTTCACACGGATGTTGGTGAGATCGGGATCCGCCTCGAGGCCGACCCCCGTCATCACATCGTCGTCGCGTCTGACGCGGACATAGAGATCCGTCTCTATCCTGCCGCTCATCTCGTTCCACCTGAGATGCTCCGTCGAGAGCACGGCGCCGTCGCTCGCCTGCACGACGACGTTCCCGATCGCCTCCATGTCGTTCGTCCGGCGCAGCAGAAGCCCTTCGTTCGCCGTCAGCGTCGAACGCACGTCGCCGGACTCGTCGTAGAAGTCCACGCGAATGTCGATCGTCTCGACGCGGTCGGCCTCCTCGTAGACGAGGGCGCGGTCCGCCCGGAGCGACCACAGCCTCTTCCCGTCGCTCGTCTGAGTCAGCGTGAAGCCGTCGATCTCCTGATCCGGGCGCTGTCCGCCCTCGCGCGCACCTTCATCGGATGTCTCGTGGCAGCCACCGAGAGCGAGCGCGCCGGCAACAAGAAGCCACGCGCAGTCCAGCAACCTAGATCGCCTCATCGGCCCTGCGCCTCCACCGATCGTGCATCCAGACCCACTGGTCCGGATGTTCGAGAATGAAGCGACTCAGCTCGCGGTTCAGTCGCTCCGTCACCTCGCGAAGGTCCCGGTCGCGGTCGCCGGTCCGCTCGACGGGAACTCGCTCACCCACTTCGACGACGTACCTGGCGCCGTCGATCCAGTAGATCGCCATCGGAAGAACCACCGCGCCGGTCGCGAGGGCGAGCGAGGCGGGCCCGACAGGCGTGTGGGCCTCGGTCCCGAGGAAGTCGGCCGGAATGCCCGCCACCGCCGTGTTCTGGTCCATCAATATACCTAAGATCCGACCGCGCCTCAAGGCGCTGACGAGCCGTCGCGGTGAAGCGCCCCTCGGGATATTGTCGATGCCGACCGACTCGCGGATGCCGACGATCATCTCGTCGAACCGGGGGTCGCGGAGCGACGTCGCGACCACGCTCACGGGGTATCCCTGGAGCGAGCAATAGGCGCCCAGAAGTTCCCAGTTCCCGATGTGCCCGGTCACGCAGATGACGCCCCTGCCCTCCCGGTACGCGGCCTCGAGCCGCTCGATCCCCCTTGCCTCGACGAGGCGCTCCGCCGCCTCGCGCGTCAGGCCCCCAAGCCTGAGCGCATCCGCGGCGCTCCTCGCGAGCATGGAGTAGGCGCGGCCGCAGAGCCTTCGGATGTCGCGCTCGTCCATCGTGTCGCCGAAGACACGCCGCAGGTTCGCAAGAGCCCGTTCTCTGCCGTGCCGATCGAGGCCCAACTCGAAGAAGAGGCGACCCGCGCCCCCGAAGAGCCCCAGCGCGCCCCGCCTCGGGAGCAGGCGCGCGATCCCCGCGAGTGCGCGCACCGCTCCGAACGCGAGGCCCCTTCGATGTCGTCTCGACAGCCGCACGATAGCACCCACCCGTCGCTCGCGCCGGCCCGCAGCCTATCAGAGCCGCCGCCTGCGGTCAACTCGGCCGCCGGGAGGCGGCGTGGCGTCCCGCTCGTCGATCTTCACGTTCGGAAAGGGGAAACGGGCGGCCGCGCTCGGCGGCCACAGATCAGCCAACGGCCCGGAGGCAGTCGTGAATGTGCAGGACGCCTTCGGGACGCCCTTCGGGGTCGACGACAACGAGCGACGTGATCGGGCTCGCGCCGCCCGACTCCATGCTCTCGAGGGCCTCGGCGAGAATGGCGCACGCCTCGATCGTCCTGGGTTCCGCGGTCATCACGTCCGCGACCCGCGCCGAGAGGATGTCCTGGCGCTTCATGAGGATCCTCTTGAGATCGCCGTCCGTCACGATCCCCACGAGACGGCCTTCTCCGTCGACGACCGTCGTCAGGCCGAGGCGCTTGTTCGCAATCTCGTAGATGGCCTCCTGCATGGACGCGTCCGCGCCAACCCGCGGCACCTCGGCGCCCGTGTGCATCACGTCGCGAACCGTCAGAAGCAGTCTGCGTCCGAGCGAGCCGCCCGGGTGATAGGCGGCGAAGCGCTCCGCGTCGACGCCCCGCTCCTTCATGACGACGACGGCCAGCGCGTCTCCGATCGCCAGTGCGGCCGTGGTGCTGGCGGTCGGCACGACCCCGATCGGGCAGGCCTCTCGCTCGACCGTGGCGTCGAGGACGATCTCGGCGCGTCGGGCCAGCGTCGACGAGGTGTCTCCAGTGATGGCGACGATCGTCGCGTCCAGGTCCGAGAGGATCGGGAGAATCCGGAGAAGCTCGTCTCCTTCTCCGCTCTTCGACACGGCCACGACGACCTTCTCACGGCCCACCATGCCGATGTCACCGTGCGCCGCCTCGGCGGGATGCAGGAAGACGGCGGGTGTTCCCGTGCTCGCGAAGGTCGCCGCGATCTTGCGGCCCACGATGCCGGACTTCCCGACGCCGCAGATGAAGACGGGACCCGCTGAATCGAGAATCGCCCGCGCCGCCAGTACGAACGACTCGCCGATCCGACCGGCAACTCCATCGATCGCTTCTCGCTCGATCCTGAGGACTTCGCGAGCCGACTCGATCGGATCGACCTTCGCTCCGCGTCCGTTCTCGCCTTGCGTCTCAGGCGGTTGCGATGTACTCACGGACCACGTCCTCCCAGTCTCCTCGCGCCTTCAGGATCGCCTCGACAGTCTCGCGGACTGCGCCGAAACCGCCCCGAGCCGTCGTTACGTATGCGGAGGCCCGCTTGAGCTCCTCGACGGCATCACCGACGGCTACGCCGAGTCCCACCGCCGAGACCGCCTCGATGTCGACGAGATCGTCGCCGACGTAGGCGACGCCGACGAGGCCGATGCCGCGCGCCCGCGCAAGAGCCTTCACCGTTGCGAGCTTCTTGTGGATCCCCTGGTGGATCTCCTCCACGCCGAGCATCCGCCCTCTCGCCTCGACGATCGCGGATGAGCGGGCCGACAGGAAGGCGATCTCGATGCCGGCATGCTGCGCGAACTTGATGCCGACACCGTCGCGGACCGAGAAGGCCTTGATCTCCTCGCCCTCGTGGCCGAGGAAGAGCTGCGCGTTCGTAAGGACGCCGTCGACGTCGAGGACGAGAAGCGAGATGCCGGCAGCGACGTCGCGAGGTAGCTCAAGCAACGGTTCCCTCCTCATCGATCGAGCGGACCGTCGCGGCCACGGCCGCGGCGCCTGTCAGGAGACCCTCCAGATCCTCGAGCGCGACCATCGACAGGGCGTCCGATCGGGCGCTCGCCGGCTCCGGGTGCGTCTCGATGAAGAGCGCGTCGCACCCCGCCCCGCAGGCCGCCCTCGCGAGGACGGGCGCCAGATCCGGCCGGCCGCCTGAGGCTCCGTCCGCGGCCCCGGGCAGCTGAAGGCTGTGCGTCACGTCGAAGACCACGGGCCAGCCGCCTCGCCTCATGATCGCGATCGACCTCATGTCGACGACCAGGTCGCGATACCCGAAGGTCACGCCGCGCTCGGTCAGAAGCACGTCTCTGCATCCAGCCCGGACGGCCTTCTCGGCCGCCCTCGGCATGTCTTCCGGCGACATGAACTGGCCCTTCTTGATGTTGAGCGGTCGCCCGGCACCCGCCGCAGCCTCGATGAGGCTTGTCTGGCGGCAGAGGAACGCGGGAATCTGAAGGGCGTCCACGACCTCCGCGGCAGGAGCCACCTCGGAGACCGAGTGAACGTCCGTGAGAACCGGCACGCCGACCTCGGAACGGACGCGCGCCAGGATCTCGAGCCCCTTGTCGAGGCCCGGCCCGCTGTAGGCCCCCGGCGACGAGCGGTTGTCCTTAAGGTATGACGACTTGAAGACGTACGGAAGACCCAGGCGCCCGGCGATCTCCGCGACGCGGGACGCCGTCTCCAGCGCGACGGTCTCGCTCTCGAGAGCGCACGGCCCCGCGATGAGCGCGAGCGGTCGACCGCGGCCGATCGCGACGCCTCCGATCTCGACGATTTCCTTGTGTCGCCCCACAGAACCTCCGGCCGCCGTCTCTTCGCTCCGCAACTGCCTGGCCAGCTCAGTGCTCCGCGTTGTTCGCGTTCGACGGAACGCAGTCCCCTCTCTCGCCCTCTCTCGCCGAGTCCCCGGCGTGACGGACGGCGGCCGCGACGAACTCCCGGAAAAGCGGGTGCGCCCGGCCCGGCCGTGACCGGAACTCCGGGTGGAACTGACAGGCCACGAACCAGGGATGGTCCCTCGCCTCGACGATTTCCACAAGGTCCGCTTCGCGATAGACACCCGACGAGACGAGACCGTTCGACTCCAGGGTCTCGCGATAGGCGTTGTTGTACTCGTAACGGTGGCGGTGCCTCTCCCGGACGGACTCGACGCCGTAGGCCTCGCGAGCGCGCGTCCCGGGGACGAGGTCGCAGTCGTATCCACCGAGCCTCATGGTCCCGCCCATGTTGACGACCTGCGCCTGCTCCGGCAGAAGGTCGACCACCGGGTGACCGTTCGACTCCTCGAACTCGGTCGAGTTCGCCCCCTCCAGGCCGCAGACGTTCCGCGCGAACTCGATGACGGCGCACTGCATACCGAGGCAGATCCCGAGATACGGCGTCCCGCTCGTGCGCGCGAACCGAACGGAGCGGATCTTCCCATCGATACCCCTCTCCCCGAATCCGCCCGGAACCAGGAGCCCGTCTACGCCCGCGAGCGTGCGCTCCGCGTCCTCGCGCGTCTCGATCTTCTCGGCGTCGACCCAGCGAAGATCGACGAAGACGTCGTTCTCGGCACCCGCGTGCACGAACGACTCCACGATGCTCTTGTACGCGTCCTTCAGGTCGACGTACTTCCCGCACATGGCGATCGTCACACGCCCCGATGGGTTCTTGATCCGGTCGACCATCCGCTCCATGAGCGAGACATCCGGAGACGGCGCCTCGATGCCCAGCTTGTCGAGCACGATCTCGTCGAGCCCGTTCTCGTGAAACCTGAGCGGTACCTCGTAGATCGAGCGGACGTCCCGCGCTTCGATCACGGCATCGAGCTCCACGTTGCAGAAGAGCGCGACCTTCGTCCTCAGCTCTTTCGTCAGCGGCCGCTCGCTCCGGCATAGGAGGATGTCCGGCTGAATACCGATATCTCTCAGCGCCCTGACGCTGTGCTGCGTCGGCTTGGTCTTCAGTTCGCCGGCGCTCTTGATGTACGGTACGAGCGTAAGATGGACGAAGAGCGTGTCGCGCACGCCGAAGTCGAGCCGCATCTGACGGATGGCCTCGAGAAACGGGAGGCTCTCGATGTCTCCGACGGTGCCGCCGATTTCGGTGATGATGACGTCCGTCCCGTCTCCGCCGGCCAGCGTCGCGATCCGGTCCTTGATCTCGTTCGTGACGTGGGGGATCACCTGGACGGTGCCCCCCAGGTAGTCGCCGCGTCTCTCCTTCGTGATGACGCTCTCGTAGATCTGGCCGGCCGTGACGTTGTTGTCCTGCGAGAGGTCGTCGTCGATGAATCGCTCGTAGTGCCCCAGGTCGAGGTCGGTCTCGGCGCCGTCGTCGGTCACGAAGACCTCTCCATGCTGGAACGGGCTCATGGTGCCGGGATCGACGTTCAGATACGGGTCGTACTTCTGGAGAGTCACATGGAGGCCCCGGCTCTTGAGGAGATAGCCGAGCGAGGCCGAAGCGATGCCCTTTCCGAGCGCGGAGACGACACCGCCGGTCACGAAGATGTACTTGGCCATCGGTGGAAGCACCTCCTCGGCGCTGCGCGAGCGAGGATCGCCCAACGCTCACGCTCCCTGCGAGAGGATCCTGGAGACCTCGGCGAGGTCCTCGGGCCGATCCACGCTCGGGCTGGCATGTGTGGTGACGACGACGCCGATCGCCATGCCGTTGGAGACTGCCCTCAGCTGCTCGAGCGACTCGCGCGTCTCGGCCTCGCTCTGCGGCAGCGAGGCGAAGCGATCGAGGGCAGCACGACGGAAGCAGTATATCCCAACGTGATGGAGAAACAAGGCGTTTCCGCCGGCCCACGGAAGCGGTGCCCGCGAGAACGAGAGCGCCCGGCCGCTCTCGTCGATCGCCACCTTGACGACGTCGTCACGGCGGTACGCCGCAGCGTCGTCCGAAGGATAGGCGAGCGTCGTCAGATCGAGCGACGGGCCGTCGTCGAGCCGCCCGATCACCCGGTCGATGTCCTCAGGCCGCACGAGCGCCTGGTCCGCCTGGAGGTTCACGACAACGCGCGCGTCGTAGCCCCGGACCGCCGCGGCAACCCGATCGGTGCCGGTCGCACACGGCTCCGTGACCATCACGACGGGCAGTCCCTCACCCTCGACGGCCGCTTTCACTTCCGAGCTGTCAGTCGCGACGACCACACGGTCGACACGGGCGGCGCCGGCGAGCCGCTCCGCGACCCTGCAGACCAGCGGCCGCCCGCCGAGATCGGCGAGGACCTTCCCCGGAAAGCGCGTCGAGCCGATCCGGGCGGGAACGACTCCGAGCACGCCACCGGGGCGCCCCGGGACCCTCATCACACACCTCCCTGACAGCGACGACGCCTCCCCGACTCGTGAGGAGGCGCCCGCGTTCGTCCGTCGGAACCGACCGCCTATTCGTAGTCCAGGACCAGGACCTTCGGCTCCTCCGGTATCCCGTCCTTGGTGATCTCCACGCTCTTGCTGCCGATCCGCTCGACTCGGTCCATCAGCTTGAGGAAGTCGTCGACCGGCTGGATCGGGAACCCGATGGCGTCCGTCTTGTAGTGCATCGGTATGATGACCCTCGCGTCGAGCTGCTCCGCGACCCGCCTGGCTTCCTCCGGGCCGATCGTGTAGTAGCCGCCGACGGGCGCAAGCAGCACGTCCACGTCTCCCAGCTGCCGTGCCTCGTCATCGGAGAGCACGTGTCCGAGATCCCCCAGGTGCGCCACTCTCAGGCCGTCCAGCTCCAGCACGAAGGCGGTCACGCGCCCACGCTCCTGTCCCTTGCTCTCGTCGTGAAAGACCTCGACGCCGCTCAGCCTCACACTCCCGATCGTGCGCGGCTCGCTGTCGCGGACGACCTCCGCCTGCGCTCCGACACACTCCACGGCGTTGTGATCAGCGTGCTCATGGCTGACGGTCACGATGTCGGCTTCCTCGCAGATCGGCGCGTATCCCACGGCCCCGTCGTACGATCCCGCCTCGAAAGGATCCGTTACGACCCTCGTTCCGTCGTTCGACTCGATCAGGAACGCGGAGTGACCCAACCACGTGATCTTCATAGCACTGTCTCCCCGAAGAAACGCCGGCGACGCACGGTCGCCGGCGAAATGTCAACGAGGTGCCTCGAGGCCTCTGCATCGCCTCCCGGCACCTCGCGTTCGCTCTCTGATACTACCACCGCGGTCGCGCCTCGCGATTGGCCGTCGTCCACCCTTCGATCTTCCTCGCTCTCGTCATCGCCCGCGAATGGACCTGAGAAGCTCACGACTCCTCGCTCTGTCGCTCCTGAACGCTGACGCGCTTCCTGTCTCTCCCCCAGCGCTCGAACTTCACGTGGCCGTCTCGCACGGCGAAGAGCGTGTCGTCGCCGCCCTTGGCCACGTTCCGGCCCGGGTAGAATCGTGTTCCCCTCTGCTTCAGGATGATCGTTCCGGCGCGCACAAACTGGCCGCCGAACCGCTTGACTCCGAGCCGCTTCGCGGTCGAGTCACGTCCGTTCCTGGAGCTGCCAACGCCCTTCTTGTGTGCCACGTCTCATCCTCTCCCCGCGCGGTCCACGTGCCCGTCAGGGCGCCTCGATCGCCTTGATGCGAAGCTCCGTGTAGCCCTGGCGATGTCCGCGCGTTCGCTGATAGCCCTTCCTTCGCTTCTTCTTGTAGACGAGGACCTTCTTGCCCAGCCCGTGGCCAACCACCTCCGCGGCCACCTTGGCCCCGTTCAGAAGCGGCGTGCCCACCTGGAGGTCACCCGCACGGCTCAGTGCAAGGACCTGCGTCAGCTCGACGGTCTCCCCCGCCTCGGTCGCGAGACGCGGGACCCGCAGAAGGTCACCCTCGGCGACACGATACTGGAGCCCGCCGGTCCGCACAATGGCGTAGTCCACTTCACCTCCCGGACTCACATGACCCTCCGGCCTGCCCATTTATACGAACCTTTATACTAGCCGCGGGGCGCCCCCACTGTCAAGTCCGATCTCGCATCTCGAACGGTCGTGGCGCCCTCTCTCCCGGCGTGCTATATTCTCCGTTTGTTTCAACGATCCTCGCGCAACCCGGGATGGACCATGAGCATTCCTCACCTCGGGGAGATCCTCTCCACCCTCGCCGCCCTCGTCTGGGCGTTCTCGGTCGTCCTCTTCCGACTGAGCGGCCGCCAGGTCGGTCCGCTCGCCCTCAACTTCTTTAAGAACACGGTCGCGATGATCCTCCTGCTCGCGACTCTCCCTTTCCTGCCCGAGGCGCTCCACTGGCGCGCCCCGGCTGTCGACTACGCGCTCCTCGTCGCGAGCGGGGTCGTCGGCATCGCTCTCGCCGACACGATCTTCCTTCGCAGCCTCAACGTCATCGGCGCGGGACTCTCCCAGGTCGTCAACTGCTCCTACAGCCCGTTCGTCATTCTCTTCACGTTCTTCTTTCTCGGCGAGCGGCTCACTGTCGGCGACGCGCTCGGCGCGGCGCTCATCCTGGGGAGCATCCTCTTCTCCACAGCCCACGCGCCTCCCGACGGCGTCTCCCGCCAGGACCTCAGAAAGGGCATCGGGCTCTCCACGCTCTCGATGGCCCTCATGGCGCTCGGCGTGACGCTCGCGAAGCCGGTCCTCGATCGCTCCCCGATCCTGTGGGCGACGACGATCCGGCTCGCCGGCGGTCTCGGGGCGCTGGCCGCCATCGGCCTCGCTGTCCCGCAGTACCGGAAGATCTGGGCCTCTCTGAGGCCGTCCCGGGCCTGGCGAGTCACGATCCCCGCCTCGGTGCTCGGCACCTATGTGGCGATGATCATCTGGATCGCCGGGATGAAGTTCACGCAGGCGTCGACCGCGGCGATTCTGAACCAGTCGAGCGCGGTCTTCGTTCTCCCGGTCGCGGCGCTGGTGCTCAAGGAGGCCATCACGGCAAGGAAGCTCATCGCCGTGGCGATGGCGATCACCGGCCTCGTCCTCGTCACTCTCGCTTGAACAGGTACCCTCCGGCCGTCGCTCCCCACACCTGCGCGCCGTCCGCGTCGAGTCCACGATCCCAGCTCATGAGCCGGCCACGCTCGAGCTTCACGACCGACGTCGCCGTGCTCGCGCCGCGGAGCGTGCTCGGACAGGCCCCTTCCTCCGTGCTTCCGGCGAACGCGTTCGGCGAGACGCGACGAAGCAGGACGTCGCACCCCTCCCGCACGAGGAGCGAGTCCGGCGTCAGGCGCTCGAAGCCCGCGCCGTCGCTCCAGGCCCCGGCGAAACGACCCGGACCCGGCAGCTCGTAGACCGCGCTTCTGTAGATCTCACCGTCCTTCGTGATCCCGTAGACGCGTTGCCGGTACGGTCGGTCCGTGTGTCCCGCAACTGCCTGCTCTACGTAGAGCCAGCGCGCGCCCTCGCGTGCCGGCCAGATCGGATGCATCTCGAGCCGGATGTCGAGGTACGCGGTGTCCGCTCCGGCCTGCGTCCGGCTGGAGAAGGAGCCCGACATCCATGCGACCAGCGTGTCGATCTCCGTCGGGGTCGGGACGATTTCCGGAGGCGCCGACTTCGGGCCGATCGCGTCGAGGAAGCGCTCGTCGAGCCTGAGCGGGTCGAGGTCCGGGTCGCCGGCGGCCGGGACGGCGAGGCTCGTGTCGATGGCCACGGCCTTCCCGAAGACACCGAGCGCTTCCTCGTACCGCCCCGCCTTCGCGTAGTAGCAGGCGAGATGGTACCGCGGCTCGCCCTTCTCCGGCTCCAGCGCGACGGCCTCGAGACCTGCCTCGATCGCCTTCGACCACGCGCCGGACTCCGCGTACCGGTAGCCCTCGAGGATGAGAGCCTGCTCCTTCCAGATGCCGACCAGACGGGCCAGCTCCTCGATCGGGTCCTCGTGGTCGTCGACGCGGAGGTCGCAGTAGCGGTCGTTGAAGCCGCCGTAGCCTCCGCCCCGCCGGACAACCAGGATCGCCGCCGACTGCACGCCTCGCGAGTCCCCGCCGGCGGCCTGGCCCGCGCGGAGCGCCGCGATCAGACGGTCGGCCAGAAGCCCCTCGGAAGCCTCGAACGCCGCCGCCATCGCCGCGACGGTCTCTTCGCTCACCAGAATGTTCCCCTGTGCCGTGTATCCCGCGCCGATCCTGTGGCCGGCCCAGGCCATGCACTCCGAACCCGTGAACGCCGCCGCCGCCCCTCTCGCGTTGAGGATGCCTACCTGGCGCCGCTCGCGGTCCGGATCGTCGCCGAGGAGTTCCGCCAGGACGTCGTCCACGGGCAGCCCCGCCTCGAGCAGATCGAGCCCCCGCGGCCCGAACGAGGTGTTGCCGAACGCCTGTGTCGCAATCGCGCCGACGTCGGCCTTCGCCCACGGCACGACCGAGCCGACCGCGAAGAACTTCGACTGGACAGCAACTCCAAGATCGCCGGTCTCCTCGTCGTAGCCGACGATCGAGAACGTAGCTATCGGGCTCGCCCCGTACGCGACCACTCCCGCAAGAAGCACGGCCGCAAACGCAATCGCGGCCGCTCCCCCGCGGCCGCGCACGACACCGACTCTCGAGCACATCTCAACCTCCAGTCACCGCGTGGCCGGGCAGTACCTGCTCAGGCCTCATCGTTGCCCGAATCGGGGTTCAGGAGCCTCGACCCCGCCGGCCGCGGCGGCGCGTCCTGGCGTTCCCAGTCGAAGCTGTACGAACCGCCGTTGTCTTCGTTCTTCCCCACGTGTGCCTCGATCCTCGAGAAGCCCACGCGGCGCCCGCACTGGCTGCAGTATCGGTAGAAGGGACGGGGCGTCTCGATCGTCTCCCGGACCTTGCGGTAGATGGCGTTGTTCCAGACCTTCAGGATCCCGCCGTCGGTCCTCACGTTCCCGACCGTCTCCTCCCAGGACGCGTAGCACATCCGGGCCGTGCCGTCGGTATCGATGATGAGCGTGTCCCACGGGAGGACACAGCGGGTCTGCACGTCCACGTCCGAGATATCGGGCGGCAGGTGGAGCACGATGCCGAGATCGTCCGCCACGCGACGCGCCTCCGCGAAGACCCGCGCCTGCTCGTCCGGGCTCTCGAAGAGCGAGTCTTCGAGCGCGGTGCGCGCCTCGACGGTAAGGTAGTTCACATTGATGTCCTCGATGCCGATCTTCGCCACAAGGCGCACGAGCTCGGGCAGTTCTTCGATGTTCTCCCTCATCGCGGTGAAGTTCGCCTGCAGGACCGGATCGGGCGTGCCGTGGCGCCGCTTGGCCTCGTCGACCGACGCGATCGCACCGAGGAGCCTGTCCCACGTGAGACCCCGCCTGAGACGCTCGCAGGTCTCGGCGGTCGCGCCATCGATCGAGAAGCTGAAGATGTCCACCTGACACTGGCCGACGATGAAATCGGCAAGCTCATCGGTTACGAGCATGCCGTTCGTCATCGTGTTCACACCGATCCCTCGCTCCGCGGCCAGCCGGAGCATCTCGGGCACATCCTTGTTCATGAAGGGCTCGCCGAGGCTGCAGAGGCGGTACTGGATCGCCCACGGGGCGCTCTCGTCGAGGAGTTCGCGGAAGAAGTCGACCGTGAGGTCCTTGGGGCCCTCGATGAGGTACTGCACGCAGCCCACGCAGCGGAGGTTGCAGCGGTGCGTCGGCACGACGTCGAGCGTCCGCGGACCCCAGAGGAGCCTCGTGCGCCCCAGGCGGCGTTCGATGCGGTTCGCGAGCAGCCGGGATCGCTGCCCCCACGTGAGCCTCCGGAACCGGCGGAGGCGCGCCGCGCGCTCTCGCTCGTCGGCCGTCATGCGCCGAGTGTCGTCCATGCGGCCATCTTAGCGGGGCCCGCCTTCAGTGTAAAGCACGCAGTCCCCCTCCGGCGTCGTCCGGCCAGTCCCGAGCCGCTTGCGCCCCGCCCTGCCATCCGGTAGGCTCGCCGCAGTCACCAAGGCACGCGATCGTCAAAGGAGACACCCCGTGAGCGCCACCGCTTCCGCCGGCCGTCCGAACCACAAGGACAGAGGGGAGTTCGAAGGCAGCGCGGCTCCCGGGACCGTCGCCCTGCGCCCCTTCCCGTATCCCTACCGGTCGGCCCTCGCGCTCTCCGTCGACGTCGACGACCTGAGATCCCGCGACGAGTTCGTCGCCCTCATGGAGTACCTGAACACCTCGAACAAGACCCGACTCGGACCGGGCCTCGACCTCGAAGTCGGTTCGAGCATCTGGCTCTACGACGGCGTCGGGACGTGCGACTTCACGGTCTTCCGTGGGCTGGGCCCCGATCTCTCCGAGCACGCGCCCACGATCGAGAGCTTCGTCCGCGCCGGCCTCGTCGACACGCTCCATACCTACGGCGACTTCAGTGATGGCGGATTCCGTCGCGAACTGGCCGACACGGGGCTCCGCTATCTCTCGGAGCGCGGGCTCACCTTCCGCGTCTGGGTCAACCACGGCGGCGACGCGAACACGCAGATGATCGGCCCTCGTCCGTGCGAGCGCGGAGACGACCCCGGGGCCCCTGAGTACCACACGGATCTTCTCGTCGCGGCGGGCCTCCGCTTCGTCGAGAAGTTCGAGATCGTCCACACGATCGGGCAGGACGCCCCGCCCTCACCGCGGGACCGCCTCACGCAGCTCCGCGAGATCGCCCGCTACGCGCTCGCTCTCGGCCAGCCGCGGGCCCGATCGATCCTGGCCAACCGGCTCCTCGAGCCCTGCACGCTCGGCGACGGCCGTCGCGTCTACTCGTTCAAGCGCTTCATCGGACCCAGGCGCGGACTCGATCCGGCCGGCATGATGGAACTGCCCGTCCAGATCGCCCCGGGCGTGCTCGATGAACTCGAGTCGAAGGAAGGCGCGGCAGCGGTCTACACGCATCTCTGGCGCCGCCCCCGAGGCGCCAATCTCGTGCCTCCCGCGGCCGATGAGGCGCTCCGCGATCTCGCGGCACGCGCGCACGCCGGGCGGATCCACGTCACAACACTGAGGAGGCTCCTCACGTGGAGCCTCCTCAGAAGGTTCCTGGTCTGGGAGTGCGTCCCCGCAGACGGGGGTCTCGAGATCGTCATCCGGGGCGTCCGCGATCCGGTCTTCGGCTCGTGGGTCCCGGAGCGCTCGGAGCTCGCCGGACTCACCTTCCTCACCGGCCGCCCGGAAGCCACGCGTATGACCCTCGGCCGAAGCGATCTCGGGCCGCTCGTCGTGAATCCACCGGACGCGTCAGGCCTGCCGAGCGTCAGCCTCCCGCTCGAACGGGCGATCTTCCCCGAACTCCACTAGTCCCCGATCCGGGATCCGCCCCCGCGAGTCACATCGAGACGCCCGTCGGGCTCTCCTGGGTTCAGGACGCCCTCGCTCGTCGCCAGTTCGGCGAGGATCGACGCGAACGTCGAATAGGTGTTCCTGAGGTTCTTCCCGTGCTTGGCGAACCAGAAATAGCCGTCCCCCCCGTGCCGCACGATGAAGCTGTTGGAGAGCACCGTGTAGACCCGCGCGGGATCGAGGGCCGTCCAGCCGCCGTCGGCCGTCGCTACCTCGGCGCGAGTGACCCGCTCTCCGGGCGTCTCAACGAAGAGGCCGCTCTTGGGCTCTCCGCCGAGCACCTGCGGTTGCCGCGCGAGATCGACTGCGTACCGGAGTCCCGAGGCGTGCAGGAGACCTCCCTCTCCGTAGCACGCGGCGCTCCGCTCGAGCACCTCAAGGAGATAGCGCCCCTCTATCTCCATGACGTAGGCGTAGTTCGAGAACTCGTCGATCTCCTGGAGCATCCGGTCGGTCACGGCTCCCGCCGGGTAGACCTTCTTGCCCCGGAAGGCCCCCGCGTTGTTGAGAACGATCTCCGGTCCGAACTTCTCACGCATGAGATCGTTCACGAGGTTCGCCACGCTCGACTCCCGCTGTCGCAGCGCCTCTTTCGTGAGATTCCAGCTCACGTCGGTGCGCCCGATCACGACGGCCTCGGGAAGCGACTCCCTGTACTCGGCCAGCTTCCGCTCGATCCCGCGGTCGGCCTTGACATCGGCGGTGACCGGGATGAGCGTGTAGACCACGCTCTCCGGGTCGACCCTGCCGTCGTCCCCGACGGACACGTCGACTCTGACGGCGTGCGTGCCCTTCTCGCCGCCGTTCACGATCGTCGTGCCGCCGATCCGGATCGCCTCGTCCAGGTAGGCGTGCGAGTGGCCGCCGAACATGATGTCGATCCCGGGCACGGATCGCGCGATCTCAATGTCCCTCTCCACACCGACGTGTGTGAGGGCCACCACGAGCTCGGCGCCCTGCTTCCGCACCGCGGCCACTCCCGCGTGCGCGGCGCTGAGGTTGTCGCTCTCGATGACGACGTCGCCCCCGGAGGTCACGAGCGGGAAGTCCTCGGTCATGAGCGAGAAGAAACCGACCTTGACGCCTCCGTAGTCCCTGACGATCGTCGGAACCGTGAGTCCATCGAGCGCTGTGCCCTCTGTCTTGAGGTCGGTGCAGACGATCTCGAAGTCGGCCGCGGCGAGGGCGTCGCGCAGGACCTCCGGCCCCTTGTCGAACTCGTGGTTGCCGAAGGCGTAGAGTTCGTAACCCGCGTCGTCCATGAGATCGAAGATGGGTACGCCCCCGAAGGCGTGGAAGTAGCGGTTCATGAGGTCGTCACCGGTGGAAACGACCGCAACCGCGTCCCCGGAGTCGCGCACGACCTCGTCGATCACCGTCGCGATACGAGCGATTCCGCCGACCGCGCCGTCGCCGCCCGAAGGCTCGTCGGCGGGCTCGAGAATCCCCTGGATGTCAGCAGTCCCGACGATCGTGAAGCGCCTTGGCTCCTTGCTGCCGCGCAGCCCGGCGCACGAAGCCACAAGGAGCGCCACCAGAAGAACCGCCGGTACGAGCCAAGCGTTCCGGTCACGCAGTCTCAGCATCCCGCACCCCCTTCTTCATCTCCGGCCGCTCCGCTCGAGAGCGCTCGACGCCCCCCGAGCGGCGTCACAGCGTCCCCCAACCTGTCTTCGATGTAGAGCATCTGGATCAGGACGATCGCGACCACCGCAATGGGTGTCGCGAGGAAGATGCCGCGCGGCCCCAGGATCACGGCGGCGAACACCTGCACGGTGATGAGAAGGGCCGGAGGCACACGGACGGCCCGCTCCTGAATCAGCGGCGTGATGATGTAGGTCTCGAGTATCTGGACGACGATGTAGACGCCGATCACCCAGAGCGCGAGCACCGGGCTCTCCGCGAGCGCCACGAGGATCGCCGGTACCGCCGACAGCACAGGACCGACGTAGGGCACGAACGCCATGAGTGCCGCGAAGAGACCAAGCGTGAATGCCAGAGGGATACCGAGGAGCCAGAGACCGAGGAACGTCAGCGCTCCGACGACCACCATCGAGGCGATCCGACCGGCCAGCCAGCGCCTGAGGGCCAGTCCGAGCGCCGAGAAGACCTCCGCCCCTCGCCCTCGCCGCTCCTGGGGGAGCAGGCGGAGCGCTCCCCCGACGTACCGCTGCGGGGCGACGGCGAGGTAGATCCCGATGAAGAGAACGATGAGAGCGTCGATGATCAGGCGGGCGGTTCCCCGCAGGAAGTCGATCACGCCGCCGACGACGTTCGAGAGAACCGGCTCGGCGAGTGGGGCTCCGCCGAGCAGACGCTCGCTCCAGTCGTACCCGGAGAGAGCCTCGCGCGCGCGCGCGGCCGCCTCCGGAATCCGCTCCGAAAGCTGCACCATCTGCCGCGCGATCCGCGGACCTGCAAGCCAGATGAAGGCCGCGAAGAGCGCGAAGAGCGCGAGAACGACGAGGGCCAGCGCCGCGCGCCTCGGGAGTCGTGTCTTCGACGACACGAACTCGGAGACGCCGTCGAGGAAGACCGAGAGGAGTACGCCCGCGAAGATGACGAGCACCACATCCACAAGCGGTCGCATCGTCCGCGCCAGCACGATCACACCGATCGCGATCGCGACTCCCCCGAGCGTTCGCGCGAGGAGCGGAGCCCGTCTCGGCGTCGCCTCTCCGCTCACGCCGTACCTCCTCCCGGAACGCGTACGACGCGTATCAGATTCGTCGTGCCCCTGACGTGGATCGGCAGCCCAGCTGTTACGATCACGGTCTCGCCCGGTGCCGCGAGCCCGGACTCCCGCGCCAGGACGGCCGCGCGCAGGATCATCTCCTCGGGATCTGCCGGCTCGCCCGTCATGAGCGGGATCGCGCCCCACACGAGGGCCATCGCCCGGTACGTCCGTTCGTTCGCCGTCAGGGCGAGCACGGGTCGCCCGGGCCGATACTTCGCGACCCTCCGCGTCGTGCTCCCCGACTCCGTGAAGGTCGCGATCGCGGCTGCGCCCGTCTCCTCGGCCATCGCGCAGGCGGCCCGCGCAACGGACTCTTCGACGCCAACCTCCCGGACGCCGCCGTACCGCGCCGGCCAGGTCTCGTGCGGGAATCCGGACTCCGTGTGCTCCGCGATGCGCGCCATCGTGCGCACTGCCGCCGCGGGCCGCTCGCCGATCGCCGTCTCCTCCGAGAGCATCACGGCGTCGCTCCCGTCGAGAATCGCGTTCGCGACGTCCGTCACCTCCGCCCTCGTCGGCCTGGCGTTCTCCACCATCGAGCGCAGCATCTGCGTTGCCGTGATGACCGGTTTGCCCGCCTCGTTGCATGCGCGAGTAAGTGACTTCTGCACGAGCGGCACCGACTCGAGCGGTATCTCAACTCCGAGGTCTCCACGGGCGATCATCACGGCATCGGCCGATTCGACGATCCCGGAGATCTCCGCGAGCGCCTCGTGCTTCTCGATCTTCGCGACGATGCTCGCATCCCCGTCTCGCTCCTCGATCGCGTTTCTGACGGTCTCAACATCGGAGGCGGCGCGAACGAACGAGACGGCGATGAAGTCAACGCCCTGTCCGAGCGCGAACTCCAGATCGCGGAGGTCCTTCTCCGAGAGGATCGGCGCGGAGAGCGATCGCGTCGGGACGTTGATCCCCTTGAAAGAAGAGAGCGGCCCGCCGACCGCGACCGTCGTCACGACGCGATCACCGTGAACCTCATCGACGGACAGTTCGAGAAGGCCGTCGGAGAGGAGAAGCGTGTCGCCCGGCCTCACATCGCGTCCGAGCGCTCCGTACGTGACGGGCACGACTCCCTCCGCGACATCGCCCTCCGGCGCGAGCGTCAGCCGTTGCCCGGGCTCGAGATCGAGCGTTCCAGTCGGCAGCGCTCCCACTCGAACCTTGGGTCCGGCGAGGTCGGCCAGGAGAGCCAGCGGATGTCCCGCTCCCGCGGCGGCCGCGCGGAGCGCGGCGACCGAGCGGCCGTGCTCGTCGTGAGTGCCGTGGGCGAGATTCAGGCGGGCGACGTCCATCCCCGCCCGGACGAGGGCATCGATCGTCTCCGGCTCTCGGCTCGCCGGACCGATCGTGCAGACGATCTTCGTGCTTCGCATTCCCGCGCCTCCAGACGTGTTTCACAGCGGCCGACCGCCGCGGCTACTCTAGGAAACGGCGCGCCCGCGAGGCAAACGAAAACGGATGAGACCCGCCATGCGCGGCACTTCTTGCCCGATGCGCCGGACTGTGCTATACTTGTGACTGGTACGATACGTCGCAACGCCGGCCGGCGCCCCCCGACGAACCGGTGGCGCGTCCGGCCGCGACACCCCCGCGCCCCGAACGAGACAGGAGGTGCCTCCATGACCTCGGTGCGTTCCCTGCGGGCCCTGGCGCCCGCCGTCACCATCATGCTGCTCCTGGCCGTCTGCACGGCCCAGGCCACCCCCCCGGCGTCCTTCGATCTGCGTGACGTCGGAGGAGAAGACTACGTCACCGGGGTCAGGAGTCAGCAGGGCGGCACCTGCTGGACTCACGGCGCCATGGCAGCGATCGAGAGCAACCTGCTCATGACTGGCGTCTGGGCGGCCGCCGGGGAGTCCGGCGAGCCGAACCTCGCGGAGTACCACCTCGACTGGTGGAACGGTTTCAACCAGCACAACAACGACGACACCAACCCGCCCACGGGAGGCGGCCTCGTCGTCCACGAGGGCGGTGACTACCTCGTCACCTCGGCCTACCTCACGCGCGGCGAGGGCGCCGTCCGGGACATCGACGGGCAGTCCTACGCCTCCGCCCCGCTCCGCACCGCTCCCGGCTACCACTACTACTACCCCCGCCACATCGAGTGGTTCGTCGCGGGCTCCTCGCTCGACCGGATCGACATCATCAAAGAGAGGATCATGGCCGAGGGCGCGATCGGGACGTGCATGTGCTACGACAGCATGTTCATCGACAGCAACTACATTCACTACCAGCCGCCTTCGAACGGTCTTCAACCGAACCACGCGATCGCCATCATCGGCTGGGACGACTCGGTAGAGACGCCCGCGCCGGAGGGATCCGGGGCCTGGCTCTGCAAGAACAGCTGGGGCGCTGACTGGGGATACTCGGGCTGCTTCTGGATCTCGTACTACGACAAGCACAGCTGCCAGCATCCGGAGATGGGCGCCATCAGCTTCCGCGACGTCGAGCCTCTCTCCTACTCGAGCGTCTACTACCACGACTACCACGGATGGCGCGACACGATGACCGAGACGTCGGAGGCCGTGAACGCTTTCGTCGCGAGTCGCGACGAGCTGATCGGCGCGGTGAGCTTCTTCACCGCCGCCGACACCCTGACCTACACGGCCAAGATCTACGACCGCTTCGAGGGCGGGTCGCTCCTCGACGAGCTGGCGTCGAAGACCGGCTCCCTTGAGTTCACGGGCTTCCATACGGTCGACCTCGACACGCCCGTTCTGCTCTCCGAGGACGACGACTTCTATGTCTACGTCTCCCTGTCGAAGGGCGGTCACCCGTACGACCGGACCTCGGACGTACCTGTCCTCCTGGGCGCCAGGTACAGGACCACTGTCGAGTCATCCGCGGCGGCCGGGGAGAGCTACTACCGGTCCGGCGGCAGCTGGCTCGACTTCCACGACTACGACGACGGCACGTGGAGCGGGACCGGGAACTTCTGCATCAAGGCGCTCGGCGTGAGCGCCGGGCTCGACGTGACGCCCGATAGCGGGCTCACCTCCGAGGGACCCGACGGCGGGCCGTTCTCGCCCGACTCCGAGTCCTACGAGATCTACTACGCGGGAGGTGTCTCTCCCACGGTCGACTACGAGGTCGCTCTCGATGGATGGGTCGACTGGGCCGAGGTCACGGGCGACGTCACCGGAAGCCTCGCGGCCGGCGAGACCGCGACCGTGACCGTCCAGCTGACCGCCGACGCGGACCTTCTCTCACCCGGCGCCCATCGCGCGACGCTCCACTTCACGAACACGACCGACCACCTCGGCGACACGACGCGCGAAGTCGTGCTCGTCGTCGGCGCGTCGTCGCTGCAGTACTCCTGGGACATGGACACCGACCCAGGTTGGTCGGGCCAGGGCGCCTGGGCCTACGGTGTTCCGCAGGGCCTCGGCGGCGACCACGGAAACCCCGACCCGACGAGCGGTCACACCGGCGACAACGTCGTCGGCTATAACCTCTCGGGCGACTACACCAACAACATGGCCGAAATGAGCGTCACGACCGGCGCGATCGACTGTTCCGACCTGTACGGGGTCACACTCAAATTCTGGCGCTGGCTCGGTGTCGAGCAGCCGATCTACGATCACGCGTACGTCCGGGCGAGCGTCGACGGGACCCTCTGGACGACGGTCTGGGAGAACGACGCGACCATCACCGACAACGCCTGGTCTCAGATGGAGATCGACATCTCCTCCGTAGCCGACGGACAGGGAACCGTCTATCTCCGCTGGACGATCGGAACCACCGACAGCGGCTGGACGTACTGCGGCTGGAACATCGACGACGTCGAGATCTGGGGCGTCGGTGCCGTCCCGAGCGGCGTCGACGACGATCCCACGGTCCCGGCATCGAGGCGTCTTGTTCTCGCGCCGCCCAGCCCCAACCCGTTCAATCCGGTGACGACGGTCACCTACTCGCTTCCCTCAGCGAGCGACATCGAACTTGCCGTCTACGATGTGGCGGGAAGGCGGGTTGCTGTCCTCGAGCGCGGAGAGCGGAACGCGGGCGAGCACTCCGTGGTCTGGAACGGCAGGAACGGCGAGGGCGAGCGCGTTGCCTCCGGCGTCTACTTCGTCCGCCTCGCGGCGGCCGGCGAGGCGTGCGCCAGGAAGATCGTCCTCATGAAGTAGTAGACACCAGAGAGAGACGGCGCAGCGCGTCCCCTCCGGGGCGCGCTGCGCCGATTCATGTCCGGCCGCGTCAGTCGTGCCGAAGCGCCCGCGCGGGGTCGACCCGGGCGGCGCGGAACGCGGGATACACCCCCGCAGCCAGGCTCACGGCAAGCGCGAACCCGAACGCTCCGAAGGCGAGCCAGATCGGCAGACTGAAGAGTTCGACGGAAGGGTACCCGTACGGACGCACGTAGCTGTTGGCGATCACGTTCGCCAGTCGCGAGACGGCCCACCCGAGCGCGTTCCCGAAGACGCCTCCGAACGCCCCGATCGTTCCGGCCTCCACGAGAAAGATCGCCCGAATCTGGCCTTCGCTCCCGCCGATCGCCTTCATCACGCCGATCTCACGAGTTCTCTCGAGGATCGACGTCACCATCGTGTTCACGATCCCGAGTGCCGCGATGATCAGCGCCACGGTCCCGATCGAGCCGAGGAGTGCTTCGAGGATCAGGAACTCCCGTCTGAACTCGTCGAGCCGGTCCGCGATCGCGATGACGCTGTAGCCCATCTCCTCGACCGCGGCCCTCGCGCCCGCCATCTCGTCGATGCCCTCGGCCCTGACGTAGACCGAGGCGTATCCCTGCTCGCTCGACCTCCCCACGAGGTCCCAGACGCTGGAGATCCCGAGTCTCGGGACTGCCTTCGCCGTCTCGAGCGGTACGATGACGCCTGCCGAGAACAGGTTCCCGGTGGCGAACGCGCTGCGGCGCTCGGCGAGGCCGACGACCGCGAGTTCGAGAGTCGACTCGCGGAGCGGAACGCCGCCGCCCGCCATCCCTCGAGTCACACGGCGCACGACGGCCTCCTCGTCGAGAACCGAGGTCGCGACCTCGAGCGCCGTTCCGAGCACAGAATCCGCCGGGACGACCGACAGCGGGTCGTCCCGCCCGCTCGCCTCCAGTTCGTGCAGGTCGAAGGATTCCTCGATCTCGACTCCGAGTTCGTTCAGAAAGGCCTGGCTCACCACGGCCGTCATCTCGTCGTCGGCCTCGAAGAACCTGCCGAAGGCGAGCTCGTCGTACGGCGGGTACTTCGCCATCGCGGCCGGGAGCGCCCGGATCGTCGTCTTCTCCTCCCGGCCCCGAAAACGCACGGTCACGGGAATGCGCAGCTCCGGGAACGCAAGCGCCACGCCGGGCAGCTGTCGGATCCGATCCACCGCCTCATCGGTGAGGAGCGGGTTGTCGCTCTCGGCGCCCGAGCCCGCGGCCAGGCGCCCGAGGGCGTCCCCGCCCGCAGTAACCTGGAAGCTCGTGAAGAGATCGAGCTCGCGGACGCTGTGCGTCACGCGCTCCTGGACCCCGGTCGCGAACGAGACCATCGAGACGAGCACACCGATCCCGATCACGACACCGAGGGTCGTCAGGAGTGAACGGAGCCTCGTCCGCCAGAGGTTCTGAAGGGACAGCTGGAAGAGGTCGCCGAATCTCATGCGACCCCTCCGATCCTCACGTCATCGGTCACGAGCCCGTCGAGCAGCCTGACCATCCGGTGTGAAACGCGGCGGGCGGTCTCCTCGTCGTGCGTGACCATGATCACGGTCACTCCGGCGTCCCGGTTGAGCGTCCGCAGTAGCGACATGATCTCTTCGGCCGTCATGCTGTCGAGGTTTCCCGTCGGCTCATCGGCAAGGAGAATCTCGGGATCGTTCGCCAGCGCGCGCGCGATGGCCACGCGCTGCGCCTCTCCGCCGGAAAGCTCGCTTGGCCGATGGTGAAGACGTTCCCCGAGCCCGACCTCTCGAAGAATGGCAGCCGCTCGTTCGGTCCGGCCCCTCCGCGCGTGGCCGCCGAACGCGAGCGCGAGGGTAACGTTCTCGAGGGCCGTCCGCGAGGGAATGAGGTTGAAAGACTGAAAGACCATTCCGACGGTGTGGCGCCGGTGCTCGACGAGCGACCTGCGGCCCATGGCCGTGATGTCCGATCCGCGAACCAGAATGGAACCGGCGGACACCGAGTCGAGCCCGCCGATGAGATTGAGGAGGGTCGACTTGCCTGAACCCGAACGGCCGACGACGGAGACGAACTCACCCTCCGAGACCTCGAAGCTGAGTCCCCGCAGCACCTGGAGTTCGATCTCGCCCAGGCGGAAGCTCTTCTCGACGTCGACGACGCGAAGGATGGCCGCTATCCCTCCTCCCGAGAGGGCACGTGCGACGTGGGCGGCCCGACAAGCTCGAGGATGCGCGCTGAGCCGCTCGCGGAGAGTCCGTAGCTGCTGAGCTCGTTCATCACGACGTCGGCGCTCCCGCAGCCGCTCAGGTAGCCGTTCACACGAGCCGCCGCCGTCGAAGCGACGAGTTTCGCGAAGTCGGGGTAGATCGCACGGAACTCCTTCCAGAGCCCCGGATCCTGCCGGAGCATGTACTTCTGGTGATAGTCCTCTGCCGGGAAGAAGGGACCCGCCGGCGCGATCTCCGTCCAGACACGCCGTCCGGTACGCTCCGCCACGGCGTCGCGCGTGCTCTCCGCAGCCGCCCGTTGACGATCGTCGCTCGTGAGGATCGCGGACATGTACTGGCGCGACCACGAACGCCGCGTCGGATCGTGGCTGCTCCAGAAGACCTCCAGAAGTTCTTCGTAGGTTACCGCGTTTGGGTCGTACTCGACGCGCACCGTCTCCGCATGATCACCGATGCGACGATAGGTCGGGCTGTCGGCCGTCCCTCCCGCGTAGCCGACCGCCGTTCTCACGACTCCTGGAACGCACCCGTACCGGGCTTCGGCGCCCCAGAATCACCCGAACGCGAACATCGCGGAGACCACCTCCTCGGGCGCGGCGGCGTCGATCGGCGGGATCGCCGCGTCAGGCGCGCGTCCTTCGGCCTTCGCCTCCATCGGGGAACTCCTTTCCGCGTCGCCGCCGCACGCCGGGATCAGGCACGCCACGAGCAGGAGCGCGACAGCCGACGACGCCTTTCCGCGGAATCCGGCCATTCCGGGCCTCCCTCGCGCGGAGCGCGAAACCTGGCGGGCACACCTCACGGACGCAGGCTCGCCCGCCGCCAAGACTGACTATGCCACACGCTCTCGACTTCGTACAGAGCTTTGGATCAGCAGACCGGCTACCACGAGAACGAGACCGACAACCGTCGAGAACAGAATCCGCTCACCCACGAAGCGACGGATGAACAGGAGGGAGATGAACGGCGACAGGAAGATGAGGTTCGCCACTCTCGACGCGTTCTCAGAGAGCCGGAGAGCCGAGAGCCAGAGCACGAACGCGACGCCCATCTCGACCACGCCGACGTACGCGCCCGCCAGGAGCGCCGCACTGCTGACGCGGAGGTCCGAGAAGACCAGGCAGTACGCGACGACAAGCGGGAACCCGAAGACGAAACTCAGAAAGAGGCTCACGACGGGATCGCGACGGTCCCTCGTGTGCCCGATCCAGTAGAGCGACCACAGCACCGTGCTCCCGAGCGCGAGCGCGACGCCCGCCGGCGAGACGGCGCCCGCTGCCCCAACATGCCCTCCCGCCGAGATGACCGCGACACCGCCATAGCAGACCACCCCGGCGGCCACGTCGCGCCGGCCGAGACGCTGTCCGAGGAGAGGGACCGAGAGATAGGCGAGCGTGAGCGCCCAGGTGTAGTTGAGCGGCTGAGCGATCTGGGCTGGAAGGAGTTCGTAGGCCCGGAAGAGCACGAGGTAGTACAGAAACGGGTTCAGGACCCCGAGGCGCAGCGAGCGCAGGTACTCCGCGCGAGTCGAGCGCGTCACCTCGCGCAGCCGGCCTCGCGCCGCGAGGATGGCGCCCAACAGGATGATCGAGGCAAACGAGGCGTAGAGGAGGAGCTGCGCGTAGTCCATGAGCCCGAGCGCGATCTTGAATGCGGAGGCGACCGTCGACCAGAGGAGGACCGCCCCCGCGCCGCAGAGATACGCCCGGCCCTGCGTTCCCATCGTCGCCTACGCTTTCTCCTTCGCCCAGAGGCCGGCCAGCTCGATGAGGACGTGGACGGCCTTCTCCATGTGATCGAGCGAAGCGTACTCGAGTTCGGAGTGGAAGTTCTGCATGCCGACGAAGAGGTTGGGGGTCGGAAGCCCGAGCTCGGTGAGCCGGGAACCGTCCGTTCCCCCGCGGGTCGCCCGCGTGATCGGCTCGACTCCCGCTCGACGCATCGCCTCCTCCGCGAGCGCGACCGCCCGCGGCTCCGAGGCCAACCCGTCGGCCAGATTCCGGTACTGCTTCGTCACCTCGACGTCGATCGCCGAGCCCGGGTGCTCCGCGGCGAGATCGTCGGCGATCCTCCCGAGCTCGGCAGCGTAGCGTGCAAGCTCGTCCGTCTCGAAACTGCGAAGCAGGATCTTGATCCTCGCGCTCGCCACGCCCGCCTCCAGGACATACGGGTGCATGAAACCCTGTCGCCCGCTCGTGGTCTCGGGAGCCCGCTCCTTCCACGGCATCCTGTCGACGAATCGGCTCGCGATCCTGAGTGCGTTTACCATCCGGCCGGTCGCAAGCCCCGGATGGATGTTCCGGCCCCCGACCGTGACGACGGCGAGATCCGCCGAGAACGTCTCCGTCTCGATGCAGCCCTCACACCCACCGTCGAGCGTATAGGCGACGACGGCTCCGACCTTCTCCGGGGGAAGGTGATCGACGCCGCGGCCGATCTCCTCATCGCACGTGAAGACGATCCGCACGCGTCCGTGCTCGATCCGCGGGTCCGCCATGAGACGGGCGGCGGCGGTCATGATCACGGCCACACCCGCCTTGTCGTCCGCGCCGAGGAGTGTCGTGCCGTCGGAGGTCACGATCGTCGTTCCCACGAGCTTCCCGAGAACCGGCGAGTCCTCCACGCGGATCACCTTTGACGGGTCCCCCGGGAGCGCGATATCGCCTCCGGGGTAGTCCCGATGCACGATCGGCTCCACGCCGGCGCCGGACGCCTCCGGGGAGGTGTCCATGTGCGCGACCCAGGCGATGGCCGGCGCGTCCGGGACGGTCGCGGGCACGGTGGCAGTCACGATACCGTGGTCATCGATCGCAGCGTCGGCGACACCGAGCGAGCGAAGCTCCGCGACCAGCATCCGGCCGAGTTCGAGCTGACCCGGCGAGCTGGGGTAGTCGTCGGCCTCGTCGACGGCCGCGGTATCGACTCTCACGTACCTCAGGAATCGGTCAAGCAGGTCCTGCTCCATCGATCCACTTCCCTCCTTGTCGCACCGCCCGGGGGGTCACTCCTCCGAGTGAAGCAGCTCCCCCTCTCCGTAGACGGCGGTAGGGTACGACGTCACGTCGAACGGGTCGCCGTTCCAGCAGACGAACGAGGCCCACTTCCCCTTCGCCAGAGAGCCCAGCCTGTCGTCGATCCCGAGAATCTCGGCGTTCCGTCTCGAGACGAGCTCGATCGCCTCCTGCTTCGAGAGCCCGCAACGCGTGAACCACCTCGTCTGCAGGAAGAGCGTCCCGGCGAGCGTCACCGGATGGTCCGTCATGAGGCCGTAGGTTGCGCCGGACTCGATGAGGTGGCGGATGTGACGCCAGCTCTCGTGCTTCAGCTCGACCTTGTAGGCGACCGCGTCGATCGGGCCGTAGACGACGGGGATCCCTCTTCTCTGAAGCTCGCGGAAGATCCCTGGACGATGGACGTCGCCCGCGTGCTCGACCGTAACGTCGAGTCGGAATTCATCCACGATCCGAAGCAGCGCCGCGATGTCGTCGATCTTGTGAACGTGCACACGGAGGCGCAGCTTCCTCGCCAGGAGGTCCCGGAGCACGGCCTCCTCGGCACTAAAGGTGATCTCGGCCTTCTTCGCGCCCTTCGCCCGCTTCCGCTTCGCGACCTTCCGGCGCACCTCGTCCAGCTTCGCCCGGAGGATCGAGGCGGCGCCCATGCGCGTCGAAGGCCGCTTGCCCTTCCATGCCTCGAACGTCGACATCGGGTTGTAGCCGAAGGCCGCCTTCACGCCGGCCCGCGCCACGAGCGCGGACGTCCCGTCCTCGGCGTAGTTCCTGATAATGGCCGACATCCCCGCGACGATGTTGCCGCTCCCCGGCAGCACGCACGAGTAGAGCACGCCCATCTCGACGGCGTCGCGAAGCGCGCTGTCGTCCATCTGCACCGAGTCGAGCGCGTCCGGGAGCGCGAGGATCGCGTCCATGTGTTCGTTCGCCTCGCTCTCTGCGGCAGGCTCCCCGGCTCGCACCATCCCGATGTGGCTGTGCGGATCGACGAACGCCGGCGTGATCGTATCGAATCGACCGAGCAGCTTCCCCCGCTTCGTCTTCGAGACCCCGGCGATCGTCGTTCCCTCGAACACAACGTAGGCGTCCTCCACGACCCGGCGACCCGTGTAGACTCTCTTCGCGAACACCGACTGTGCCATCTCTCCGACACCCCCTCTTCTCGAAGCATGTGTCTCTCGCCCCGGCCTCACGCCACGACGAGAGGGACCTCCATCTCCTCGGGCCTCAGTCCGCCGTGGACCCCCACGAACGACGGCCCGTCGTATCCGGGCGCAACGACGTGGAGCTGCACCGGATCGGGCGCAACCCCGATGAAGCTCCCTACGCGTCTCCGCATCACCGGCGAGAGCCGTCCCGGCCCCAGCAGCTCCAGCGCCTCTACCTCGTCGACCGACAGCAGCGCGAAGCGCTCGCCCAGCCGGCTACCGAAGCGCTCGCGGAACTCGGCCTCGCGGCCCACCTTCACGTGGAAGAACGGAACCGTCATCTCGCCGCTCGGGACGGCCTCCAGCGGCTCCAGGACCTCGTCGTCCGGAGCAAGGAAGATCCGGTCGGAGGCCGGCGTGTTCACCTGCCCGTGGTCTGCGGTCACGATCATCGTCGCGCTTCCGTTCAGATCCTCGGCGAGCCGGGCAAGCATGACGTCGATCCGGCGGAGAAGCTCGACGACGGTCTCCGACTCCGTTCCTCTCTCGTGCGCCGCGGCATCGTAGTGCGGCAGGTAGAGATACGTGAATCGCGCGTCCGGTCTGACCGCGATCTCCGCGGCCCGACTGAAGGCGTCCTCCAGATCCTCGTAGCCGATCCGCCTCGCGCCCCCGGACGCGTACGTCGTGTAGACGCTCTCGGAGTACGCAGCCGGGACGAGGTGCCAGAACCCTTCCGCCACGTTCGCCCAGACGCTCGGGAGCGGACAGAGCGCCTCGATCGGGACCCCAAGATCCTCGAGCGGAGTCCCAGTACCGCGCTGGACGAACGGCAGCGTCACGACGTCGAGCTTCCTGTCATCGAGGTAGGCCCACCAGCCCGGCACGGCGTGCCGCGCGGGCCACTCGGCCGTCGCGAACGTCGAGAGCGCGCACGCGGTTGTGGAGAGGAAGACCGACTGGAGCCGCTCCTTCAGGTGCTCTCTCATGAAGGCGTCGCGCGGAAGCCGCTCCAGCTGCGACGTCCCCAGTGCGTCGACGAGCACGAGGAGCCGGCGCCCGCCACTCCCCACAACGGAGTCAACACGATCGGCGCCCTCGTCGGCCCCGATCCCGGCGGCGCCGGCGTGGCGCGCGAGCGATCGTACGAGGTCAATGAAGTGAGGCCGACCCGCGGACGGTCGGACAAGCCGGCCCTCTTCGAACCACCCGATCACCCTCTCGAAATCGGTCACGGCCCCCTCCCTCGACGTCGACGCGCCGGCCGCCCCGCACGCGGGGCCGCTCCGGCGCGCCGGTCGTCCGACGATGATCCCACGCCCTGACCAGTGGGTCAAACAGTACGTCCGCGTCCGCCGCGCCCCGGTCCCGGAGGATCATTGACAAACGTCGTGGATGGGTGTATTCTTATAACCGAAAGCGAGAATAGAGGTTATGAGTGAGGCTCGTGAATCGGCCTCTCGGGAACCCGAGGCCCGGAAGGAACCCCTATGCGCCCCCGCACGAGGAGCATCGCCACAGCAGCAGCGATCGTCGCCGCTGTCGCTCTCGTTCCCGCGACCGCGCTCGGCCTCAGGATCGTCACGTACAACATCCTGAACTTCCCAGGCTCGACCGGCGCGGCGCGCGTCGACGACTTCCGGATCGCCCTTGAGGAGGTCGAGCCCGATGTGCTCGTCGTCCAGGAGATCCTGAGCACGACCGGTGTGAACATGTTCCTCGACGACGTCCTGAACGAGCTCTTCCCCGGTGAGTACGCCGCGGGCCCCTTCGTGAACGGCCCGGATACCGACAACGCCCTCTTCTACCGCATCGACGCCGTCGACTTCGTCTCGACCCAGCAGATACCGACGGCGCTCCGCGATATCTCCGAGTACGTTCTCCGCCCGGACGGCTACGGCGCCGGCGCTGACTTCCGCGTCTACTCGCTTCACTTCAAGGCCGGTTCGAGTTCCTCAGACAAGACGAAGCGACTCGCCGAGGCGACGATCCTCAGGAATCACATGAACGCGCAGCCCTCCGGCAGCAACCTCATCGTCACGGGTGACTTCAACATCCGCGGCAGCTCCGAGAGCGCCTACCAGAAGCTCGTCGGCAGCGAGTCTGACAACGACGGCCGCGTCAAGGACCCGATCAACCGTCCCGGCTACTGGCACGACAGTGCCGCCTTCGCGGATATCCACACGCAGTCCCCGAGAACGACGCAGTTCGGAGGCGGCGCGACCGGCGGCATGGACGACCGCTTCGACCAGATCCTCATAACCTACTGCGCCACAGACGGCCAAGGATTCGACTACATTCCCGGTTCGCACGTCGCCTACGGGAACGACGGCCTCCACCTGAACACGGCGATCAACAGCGGAACGAACTACGCCGTCGGAGAGACGATCGCCGACGCCCTCCACGAGGCCGCCGACCACCTCCCCGTCTACGCCGACTTCCAGGTCCCGGCGAAGGTCGGCGTGCCCGCCTCGCTCGACTTCGGCGAGCTGATCGTCGACGCCGTCGTCGCCGAGCCGCTCCTCGTGACGAACGCGGCGGTCGCGCCGGCCGACGAGCTGACCTATGCGCTGGCGGCGCCGTCAGGCTTCAACGCCCCGGGAGGGTCCTTCGAGGCCGACCCCGGCTCTTCCGGTCAGCACGACATCGGGATCGACGCCTCCTCGCCGGGGGAACGTTCCGGCACGCTCCTCGTGAACTCCGATGACGTCGACACGCCGGCAGCTCCGATCTGCCTCACCGGGACGGTCCTCGCGCACTCGGTGCCGTCGCTTGCCGGCGATCGGCAGGCGCTCGCGGACACCTTCGACTTCGGCGCTCACCCGGTCGGCGAGTTCTCGCCCGGCGTTGTCTCGGTCGCCAATCTCGGATACGATGCCCTCCAGGCGCGCCTTGAGGTCTACGATGCCTCGATCACTGGCGGCGACGACCGGTTCGGGTTCGACCCGACCTTCGCCGCGTCGCTCGTCGCCGGCGAACCCGCGCCGTACACGCTGGTCTTCGACGACGCCGCCGCGCAGGAGGACTCAGTATACACCGCGCTCCTCACGTTCGAGACGCGAGACGAGAGCAGCCTCCCGGGGTGGATCCCGCGTGACGACCTGACGGTAGTTCTCCGTGCGCAGGTCGAGCCCGGCACCGGGGTTCCCGAGGACGGCGGCCTCGGCTTCTCGCTGTCGCTGGCCTCAGCGAACCCCTTCACTGAGGACGTCCGCATGTCACTCGCTCTCCCCGAGGAGACCGAAGTCAGGGCGTTCGTCTACGACATCGCCGGTCGGCGGGTCGGTGACATCTCGCCGGGCAGGCTCCCGGCTGGCAGGCATGCGCTCTCGTGGGACGGCAGATCCGACGGCCGTGGGCGCGCGGCCTCGGGCGTCTATTTCGTGAGGGTCTCCGCGGGCGAGCGCGAGTCCGCGCTCAAGGTCGTCCTTCTCCGCTAGTCTCTGGTATCGCTTGAGGAACCGCCCCGGGACCGTTCGTCGCGCCCCGTGGCGCCGCGACTCGTGCCTCGCTTGGGTCGAGGCACGCTCCAGCCGAACCTCTCGAGGTCAATCCTGCCCCGCTCGTCGAAAACGATCCCCTCCAACTCGAGGAGGCGTCGCTGGACGGCGTGGCCCTCACCGCTTCCCCTCCTGCTGATCTCCCCGCGGCTGTTGATGACGCGGTGCCACGGCACGCCGGTCTCCGGGCGAACTGCGGCCATCGCGTAGCCGACGACCCGAGGAGTGCAGCGACCGGCGAGCGCGGCGATCTGTCCGTAGGTCGCGACTCTGCCCCGCGGAATCGCCGCGGCGACGCGGTAGATGTGCTCATAGAGGGGCGAGGATCCTCCCTCGGGGTTCATCGTTCATCGCTCTCCCCGGCGTCACCGAGTCCCATGCTGAACCCCGCGCGACCGAGCGATTCGACGATCCTCCGGTTCCCTCTCGCGAGAGCCCGGGAGGGGTAGCGAAGCTCGAAGAGGAACTGCGCGTTGCTCGCCACGTTGAGTCGCTTCGCCCGGCTTCGCGTGACGCGCGGCCAGGCCTCCTCACCCTGACGCTCGGCCTCCACCAGTTCCACGTAGGCCCGCTCGAGATACCTCTCGAAGTCCTCATCGATCGCGCCGTACTTCGTGTCGAAAGCCTCTCGCAGCTCGTCGTCGTCGGGATCCTCGTAGCGTTCCTCGTGCGCCATCGCCCTCGCTCCCAGCTTGCGGATGCCCGTCGGGATGCGCTTCGGATACCCGAGCGAGAGCACGAGGAGCGGTGCGACCTGCTGCGGCGTTCCGAGCATCTCCCGGGCGTCGTCGATCGCGCTTTGGATGGTGCCGACGTAGACCGATCCCAGCCCGAGGTCCTCCGCGACCAGCACAACGTTCTGAGCGGCGCAGACGACATCCGCGTAGCCGATCAGGAACGACTGAAAGGCGTCTTCGAGGCTCGAATCGACCTCGAAGAGGCGTGCCCAGCGCTTCGTACGGTGGAAGTCGAGACAGAACACCATCGAGAGCGGCGCGTTCGCGACCCACGGCTGCCTTCCGACGATCGCGGCGAGACGCTCTCTCGCCCGGGCGTCCCGCACGAGGATGACCGAGACGGGCTGGATATTCCCGCCCGATGGAGCGTTCGCGGCGGCATCAAGAAGCGCATCGACAACCTCGGCCTCGATGGGCCGATCGTCGAACGCGCGTACCGACCGTCTCCGCATGATGACGTCATGGACGGCGCTCTTCACTTCCGCCTCCCTCCCGTTCGCCGTACGCGCTCCATCACGACCCCGATCCGCCCTCGCGCCAGTTCGGATCGTCGAACCGCTGGATCTCGATCAGGTAGCCGTTCGGATCCCGGGCAAACGCGTTGTAGATACGGTAGTCGGGATTCGGACAGGGTGCCTTCTCGAACTGGACCCCGGCTGCCGAGAGCCGCTCGTACCACCCGTCGACGTCGTCGGTCACGAACGTGAGCACGACGCCCTCGGGACGCGGCGCCTCCGGACGCGAGCAGAACCCGATAAAGGCGCTCTCGGTCACCCGGTAGATTCGGCATCGGTGCTGATCGACGGCGAGCTCGAGGCCCAGAACCTCCTCGTAGAAGCGCGCCGTCTCAATGAGATCCTCCGTGTAGCAGAACGTGATCGCGGCATCGAATCCCTTCATGCGAAGCTCCTTCCGGCGCGGACCGCCGCCTTCGCCGCTCATCTCCGCCCGCCAGAGGCACCTTCGCCGAGACGCTCGAACTGGATCGCCGCGCCGCCACCCGCCGCCAGTTCCAGGGTGAGCGACTGCTCCGGGGTGACGACCCGCCCCTGCACGTCGAGCGGGGCGGGACTCGACTCCCAGTGCGCGCCCTCTCCGTCCGCGAAGATCGTCGCCCGATACTCGCCGCGCTCCAGGAAGTCGAGCGGGACCCGAAGCGACCGCGCCGACTCGTCGGTGACGGCACCGAGGAACCAATCCCGACCCGAGCGACGTGCAACGACGACGAAGTCGCCGATCCCCGCCTGGAGGAACCGAGTCTCGTCCCAGTCGACGGGAACCGCCGAGAGAAACGCGAGGCCCGGATGCCCCTCGTAGTTCTCCGGGAGATCGGCAGCCATCTGAAGCGGACTGTAGAGCACGACCGACAGCGCCAGCTCCTTCGCGACGGTGCTCCGCACGCGGTGCCCGCCGTCCGGCCCGTCGAAGAGAACATCGACGATGCCGGGCGTATAGTCGAACGGACCCGCCAGAAGCCTCGTGAACGGCAGGATCGTCGTGTGTTCGGGCGGGTTGCCCTCGCTCCAGGCGTTGTACTCCTGCCCGCGCCCGCCCTCGCCGGTCATGAGGTTCGGCCAGGTTCTGGAGAGCCCAGTCGGCTTGATCGGCTCGTGCACGTCCAGCGAGATCCGGTGCCTCGCCGCCTTCTCGACCACCATCTGGTAGTGCTGCACCATCCACTGCCCGTGATGGTGCTGCCCCCGAGGGAAGATCGCTCCGGCGTAGCCGGTCTTGACGGCCCGTACGCCCAGCCGCTCGTAGAGCGCGAACGCCTCATCGATGATACGCTCGTAACCCCTCGCGTCGCCGCCGGTCTCGTGATGCCCGATGAGCGAGACGCCGCGCTCGCCGGCGTACCTCACGACTTCCTCGATGTCGAAGTCGCCGTACGGCGTCACCTGATCGTAGGCGCCCTCCTTGCCCCACCGGTCCCACCCGGTGTTCCATCCTTCCACGAGCACGGCGTCGAAACCGTGATCGCTCGCGAAGTCGATGAGACGCTTCGTATTCGCCGTGGTCGCGCCATGACGGGGGCCCTCGTGCCAGGTCTCACGCCCGATGTGAAGTCCCCACCAGATCCCGACGTACTTCATCGGCCGGATCCACGAGGTGTCCTCGAGCACGCACGGCTCATTCAGGTTCTCGATGAGACGGGACTCCGCAAGGTCGCCGGCCCGGCGAGCGACGATCACCGCGCGCCAGGGCGTCATGATCGGCGCCTCTCCGACTACCTTCACGCCGTCAGGCCAGGGAACGAGTTCGCAGCGGAAGGCCCTCTCCGCACCGGCCAGCGGCTCGAGCGTCATGCCCGCGTAGTCGCGGAGGTTCGCCTCATGCACGGCGAGGTGAACCCCGTCCTTCCGGCGCATCGTGAGCGGCGTGTTCGCGGCGGGAACCTCGGCAAGCGGCGTCGTCCGATAGAGATGCTCGTAGCTGTCGTAGTCGGCGGGGATCCACCACGCGAGGGCATCTTCCGCGAAGCGGAACTCGGTCAGTTCCGAGGTCAGCTCGAGGACTCCGCCGCTCCCAGCGGGCGACGCCGTCATCCGGAGCCCGAAACCGTCGTCGTAGACCCTCGCGGCGACCTCGAGCTCGCCGCCCGTCTCCGGTTGAACGAGCAGGACCAACACCTCGTTGAACCGGTCGAGCACGCGCTCGGCCTGCCCCCAGACCGGCCGCCACGTCTCGTCGACCGAGCGACGCCGGACGTCGGCGACCTCGAAGCCGCCGTTGAGCGGACGGGCCTTCCTGAAGAGAAAGCCGAACCGCGAGGGCTCGATGAGGCGCGAGTCCCCGAGCGACGCCTCGAAGCACGGCACGCCACCGCGAACCGAGAGCGTTACACGGAGCTCACCGTTCGGCGACGCCGTCTCGATGCTTCCGTCATCCCTGCCGTGCGCCGTCGCGGCAGCCATGAGTAGCATAACTCCTGCTCCACATGACAGGAGCGCGGTTCGCATCGCTCACCTCGTATCGAGAGCCTGGCCTCCTGGCGCGTCCGGCGGCCGCTCCGGGGGTCGCGATCGCGGAGGACACCGACCCTAGCCGAGTCCCTGGAGCAGATCGTCCCAGGAAACATGCGACCAGTCTCCCTGCGGCTTCAGTGGCTCGTCGGGCGTGGGTGGGTTCCTTGGACACACGGGCGGCGCCGGGGGAACGATCGGCGCGGGACTCGGCGGCAGGCCCGGCCGCTCACCCGGAGACGCGCCCTTGAGGAAGGCGACGGCGCCGCCGCGGCGATCGCGGAAGACGCCGTTCGTGTAGAAGCCGAGGTGCTCTCCGCCGCGAGCCGTGAAAACGTACTGATCGCGCACATACGCGCGGAGTTCCATGCCACGGTCGTAGACGAAGCTCTCGTGAAGCCACCCCACGAACTTGCAGTGCTGGTCGAAGATCGCTTCCACAGCTCCTCCGTCGCGTTCGATGACGCCGCATCCCGTTGTTGCGAGCGCCGGCCGGCGCGCGGCTGCCGGGAGTGCCGACCGACGCATCGGACCCTACCACGTCGGAAGGCAGCCGGTCAACCTCCCAGGCTGCCGGAGTCCGGCGCAGGCTCCGACGAAGGGACGACCCCTGGCGCGAGCGCCCGGGCAATCGCAGGGAGCACCTCCGTCGCCCGACCTCTCAGGAAGAGATCGGTCACGTCGCTCGTGTACGCCGACGCTTCGGTGTTCACCTCGATGACGCACGCGCCGTTCTCCTTCGAGACGCGCGGGATGTACGACGCCGGCACGACCTCACCCATCGTACCGACGACGATCACGGCCGAGACCCGCGCCGCCTCCTCGAAGGCGCGAGCACGGATCTCCTCCGGGATCGGCTCACCGAAGAACACGCAGTCCGGCTTGAGCACGCCGCCGCATGCGGCGCAAATGGGCGGGAGCGGTCCAGAGAGCGCATCCCCCACCGGGCCCACGCGCCCGCACCTCGTGCAGGCGAGCGCCCGAGTCGTACCGTGGAACTCCAGCACGTTCCTGCTGCCGGCGAGCTGATGCAGGCCGTCGATGTTCTGCGTCACGACGACATGCACGTACCCGGCGGCCTCAAGATCGGCGATCGCGAGGTGCGCGGCGTTCGGCTGGGCCTCCGGCACGGTTCCGTAGAAGATCTCCCTGATCACGCGCCAGCACTCCTCGGGCTCGGCCATGAACCGCCCGATCTCGAGGAAACTCGGGTCGTACCTGGACCACAGCCCCCCGGCGCCACGGAAGGGCGAGATGCCGCTCTCGACGGAGACGCCGGCACCGGAGAAGACCATAACGCCGCCGCGTCGGATCGTGCGCGCCGCTCTCTCTATCTCGCCCTGGCTCACCGAATCGCTCCCGCCTCGCTCGCCACTCCCGGCTCCTCGACGCTCACCGCAGCCCGAACCTCAGAAGCAGATAGCCGACGACGAGGCCTGCGGCGATCTTCACGATCGTCTGGAAGATGCCCTCCCGTACGAAGCGCATCACGCCCGCGCGGAAGCGGCTGCGGTCCGCCTCCACCGCGATCATCACCTCCCGGCTGAGCTGCGGCAGCAGGCGACGCACCTGATCATCACCGAGCCCGGAGATGACGAGATCAATCCGGTCGTCCTGTCGCCGGACAGTGACTCCGACGCCGCCGTCGAGCATCAGGCGGTCGGCTCGCTCCGGAACATCCTGGACCGACTTCGCGCGCGCCTTCGCCCGCTTCTTCTCGATCTTGACGCGCGCCTTCTCATCCTTCCTGCTCACGTTCCGCTCGCCCCCTTCTGCCCCTTACTTTGCGGGAGCCGGAGAGAGACATGCAGCATGCCGCTCCCGACGTGCTCCGGTGTCACTCCGTACCCGCAGTGCTCGAAGAGCCGGAGCACCCGCGCGTTCGCTGCCAGAACCTCCGCCTCGAATCGTTCGATCCCGCTCTCGACCGCGATTCCGGCGAGCTCCTCGAGCAGGTACGCTCCGAGCCCCCGGCCCTGGTAATCGTCGATGACCGCGAGCGCCAGCTCGGCGCTGCCGGGGCGACCCTCACCATCGAGCCGGATGTACCGCCCGACGCCCACGATCTTCTCGTCCTGATCGGCGCCGACCGTCGCGACGAGCGCGACGTGACGCTCGAAGTCCGGCTCCACGAAGTACGAGAGCTCGCCTTCGCTGAGATCCCGTTTCGCCTGCATGAACCGAAGCGCCACCGACTCCGCGCTCAGCCTGTGAAAGGCTGCGCGCAGCCTGTCGCGATCGGTCGGCTCGATCGCACGGATCGTCACCCGGCCGCCGTCCTCGAGGAGGGCCTCCCGCCGGTACTCCTCAGTCTTCGCCATGTCAGGCTCCCTCTCCATCGCCGGACTCGCGCGTCGCGGCGGCCTCGCTCGAGCCGGGTCGTCCGGCGGCCGGATCGAGGGTCACCAGCGCTCCCGCGACCCACGTCGGACTCGGAGCCCGATAGGCCCCGCTCATATCGGCTGCGACGAGATCGAGGATACGAGCCTTCATGGGTCCGACGAGGTACCTGAGCACCTGACCGACGTCCCGGGCGTCGCTCTTCGCCCGCACACACTGCTCCTGGAACGCACGATAGTCCCCGCGCTCCAGGAGCGCGTGCCCGGACTCGATGCTCCGCCGGGCGGCGTCGAGCCCGGCGGCGTCGGGCGGGTGCGCGGCCCCCGGCGGGTCGCCGTATCCGATCCCGTGATGGAAGGAGTCGGCCGTCGCAACGAGCGCTGCGCCTGCGGAGATCGAAGCCAGCTCGTCGATCCCCGGCATGAGATCGGGCCTCCCGCCGGCGAGGAACGGATAGCGCAGAACGAGCTCCGGCCCGCGGATCCCGCGGCGCGCGAGTTCGGCACTCCAGAGAAACACGAAGCCATCCAGTGAGAACTCGCGCTCCCAGTCGCTCCGCCCGCCGAGCCCGGGCCCCTGGACGCCCCAGGCGGGCTCCCGCGCCGGGTCGCCTCCGGCCGCGACCCGCGCCCGAGCCTCGTCGAGTCCCGACGTCAGCGCGTGCAGCACGCCGACTGCCACGACCCGTTGGAGGCCGCTGTCGAGGCAGGCCCTGACGGCCGCCCCCACATGGTGCCCGCACACGTCGATGCCGACGTGCGGGAACACGATCGCGCCGCCCCTCCGGAGGGTACCGGTGAGATCCCAGCTCGATCCCCCATCGAGGAGACGTGCCGCGCCAACGGCTCCGAGCCGCGCATGGAGAGCCGCGGCCCGCGCCTTGAAGTCCGGTAGTCGCTCAGCCATTCCGATCGCCCGACCCGCGACGACCCGCCTCGACTCGGCGCGGCCGGCCGGGCCCGCGCTCGTCCGTGAGCCGCTAGATCCCCAGAAGCTCCGCGACCTTCTCCTTGTCGAAGCCGACGACCGATCGGTCGCCCACGACCGTGGCAGGCGTGCCCCGGAATCCGAGCTTCCTGAACTCCGCCAGAGCCTCGTCAGAAGCGGCGACGTCCCTCTCCAGGTACGAGACACCGTTCTCCTTCAGGAACTCCTTGAGCGCCGCGCAGTGGGGGCACCCGGTCATCGTGTAGACGACCACATCGGCCATGCCGTGCTCCTTTCCCTCTCCGCCCGGCGTCCGTGCGCCGGGTCCGCCTCTCCGCCGGGGATCGTCCTGGCTAGTGGAGGAGCGCCTCCGTGTCGTCGTCGAGAAGCACCCAGTACGTGTAGATTCCGAGGGCCGTCCCGAGAGGGATATCCAGTATGTCGAACGCGCCTACGATGAACGCGAGGATCCTGGCCCACGACTGCCTCTTCAGAAGCCAGATGCCGGCGACGACGCCCGGGACCCCGAGCACGATCAGGATCGTGCCGACGATGCCCCCGATCGTCGTGAGGATCCGCATCGCCACGGGATCACCCGTGATGCAGCCGATCGTCGACATGAGGGCGAAGATCCCCAGTCCCACCAGGATCGAAAGGGAGTGGTAGATGATGTGGAAGACCCCCAGAAGTGTCAGGTGTTTCTCCATGCGATTCGTCTCAGACACAGCCCTCTCCTCTCTCACAAGTGACATCCGAAATGGGTCAACGGTCCTGAGTGCCCGGCGCCACGTGCGTGCCATCCGCGTACGGCCTGAGCGCCGCGCAGACGGCCGCATTCAGCGGCGTCGACACGCCGAGCGACCGCCCCATCCGCACGACGTTGCAGTTCAGGGCATCGAGTTCGAGTCTCCGTCCCGCAAGGAGGTCGACGAGCATCGAACTCCGTCCGGTCGGCGCGATCTTCTCCCTCACGAAGACCGCGTGTCTCTCCACGAGATCGTCAGGAAGCGGGATACCCCGGCTCCGACCGACCGACGCCGCCTCGTCCATCACGCCGCGGAGCAGAGTCGGTCCCTCCTCGCTTGCGAGGACCTCTCCCATCGGTGCCCGGAGATACGCCAGCACACCACCGGTCGCGCAGACGAGCACGAACTTCTCCCAGATCGCAACGTTCATGTCGTCGCGCACGGTCGTCGGGATGCCCGAGTTCTCAAGCGCTGCACGGACGACCTCGATGCGTTCCCCGACCGCCCCGATGATCTCGCCGATCTCCATCCGGCCGGCGACGCCGCCCCAGGTCACCCGGCCGGCGGCCTCGACGTGCGCGGAGATGTAGGAGACCCCGCCGATGACGCGGTCGTCCCCGAGCGCTGCGCCGAGTCGCCGGGCGGCGTCGACCCCGTTCTGGATCGGGAGAACCGTCGTCGACGGCCCGACGAGTGGGCGGGACGCGGCAGCGGCCTCATGGAGATCGTAGGTCTTGACGCACACGATGAGCAGATCGACTTCGCCCACGAGCGACGGAGTGTCGCTCGTTCGCGGCGCCGCGACGGCCAGATCCCCGCCCGGTCCACGGAGTTCGATGCCCCTCCGGGCGACCGCGCGGATGCTCTCTCCGCGCCCGACCAGGGTCACGTCCCTGCCATCCGCGGCGAGTCGCCCCGCGAGGTAGCAGCCCTGTCCGCCTGCACCGAAGACCGCGATTCGCACGGCGCCTCCGAGACCATCCCGCGGCGCGGCCCGGACGAGCGAGCTCACCCGCCTCCTGACCGCCTACTCCACACGCAGGAGCCGCATCGGAATACGGACGACTCCCACGCCGGGGTCCCGCGTGCCGTCGTGAGCGAGCGTGTCGATCATCTCCATGTGAAGCGTATCGCCCGAGACGCGATAGGTGTAGGTGGCGCTGCCTCCAACGAACTCCGGGGTCTTCGCCACGAGCGGATAGGTCGTGACGGTCGAGTCCGTCGCCGCGTAGGTGCCGGAGTTCACGACGAGCATGTTCCAGCTCCGTATCTTCTCGGCGTCAGTCGGACGCCAGATCTCCTTGGAATCGAGCGCCGCCTGCTCGAGAGGCATCCAGACCATGCTGTAGTAGCTCTCGCCGAAGATGAAGAGCCCCGGCTGGGGGCTGTCGATCGGGAACTCCCCGCGGCTCGTGAAGTAGACGATCCGTTCCACGCGCCAGGCCCCCTCCAGCGCCGTTGCGGAGGCAGGCTCGTTACCATGACAGGCGCCCGCAGCAAGGACCGCGACGAGTGCGGCAGCAAGTACGCGCAGCATTCAGTATCCTCCTTCGGTCACCCGAGGACCGTTGACTCCTCCGTCCGTTGCTCGGCCACCGGGACACCCGAACGGGCCGTCGCTCGTCCCGCTACTCCCCGTCGCCTGGACGCGCGGGTCCGCGAAGACCGCCGTCCTCCGTCTCTCCGCTCCCGAGCCGGCGGCGCGCCAGAGTGTGCTGCCAGAGCCAGATTGCGCCGATTGCGAACCAGACGCACCCGCCCAGGAGGCGTCCGATCGAGTCACCGCCGAGGATCACGCCCCCGAAGTAGAGGCCGCCGACCACGAAAGCAGCCGCCGCCGCTACTGCGGACACTCTGACTGTAATCAGGCGCTTCACCATCAGGCCGCTCCCTTGGCGACCGGCACGCTGGGACACCCGATGCCGACGCGGGTTCTCCGGAACGCGCCGCAGCGTAGCATCTGAGCAGCAGTCACGCAAGCGCGGAGCACGCCGCCTCCCGCTCAGAAGGCGGGGTCCTCGCCTTCGGCGCCGTGTCCCGTTCCGCGCCGCAGCCCTTCGATGTACGAGCTCCGGGCCGAGCGCGGGTTCTCAACGAAACGGTCCCGGAAGGCCTCCACGAAGACCTCGCCGTCAAGCACGTCCGCCAGGAACCCTTCGAAGGCGTCCGGGCGCGTCCCCGCGAGGTGTTCCACGAAGAGCCGCGTCTCGAAGTGGAACGTGGGGTAGTCGAGCCCGTAGTCGTGTGCCTCTCGCATCCGCCAGGTCGTGCCCTCATCGTCTAGCTCGAAGAGCACTCTCGGGTCGTCGTTCGAGACGAGGCAGTGGCGCTTCGAGGCGGTCAGCGCGATCGCGGTCGGGCTCCTCGCCGCGACGAAGACAGCCGCCGCAAGAGCGAGAGTGAGGATGAGCGTGAGACGTCTCCCTCGAGTCCTCATGTCTGAGCCTCCGTGCAGTCCGGTCCGGGGAGGCTCCGCGAGCCCCCGGGCACGCCGAGCGCCGCTCGGCGCCGCGCGTACCCCCAATCACCGACCGTCAACGCTCCCGCCCGGGCTTCCCGGGAGCGAGCACCTTCCCCATGCTGATGCGCGGCTCGACGCGGTAGCCGAGTGCATCGTAGAAGGCGACGACCCCGCTGTTCGTCTCGTCGACCTGCAGATTGAGCTTCGGACAGCCGCGCTCGACCAGCTCGGCCTCCACGCGCTCCATCAGCGCCCGGCCTACTCCCTCGCGGCGGCGCGCGCTGCTCGTAGCGACGCTGTAGACCCAGCCCCGGTGCCCGTCATATCCGGCCATCGCCGTTCCCACGACCTCGTCGCCATCGACCGCCACGAAGAAGAGGTCGCGCTGCACGTCGAGCTTCCTGCGAATGCTCGATCCCGGGTCGTTGTGCGGCTTCGGGTTCGGGAAGGCCTCTCTCCAGAGGTCGAGAACCCCGCTCTCGTCGCCCCCGTCGTACGGACGGATCTCCACACTCATCGTCTCTCCTCACCTTCGTGATCGCGCGGCCTCTGTGAATTCCGACCGTACGAAGCGCGCCCGCGTTGAAGCCGGACGAGCATCATCGGACCCTCCCGGATGCGAGCCAGTACGCCCAGTCTTCCCGGCCGTTGTCCGAGGCCCGACGCGCGGCGGCCTCCCAGTCATAGACGACCCTGACCTGCTCGACGCTCCACGCCTCTCCCGAACGCTTGAGCACCGCGTAGCGCGCGTGGGGGCTCCCGGCCTCGACGACGTGCGGCCGCGGCGAGGAGTCCTCGAAGGCCTGCACGCCGACGCTCCCAGGATTCACGACGAGGCGACCGCCCGGCGTCCGGGCCGATCCTGGAACGTGGCTGTGCCCGCAGAGCACCAGCCGTTCGCTGACGCCCGCGAGGGAACGATCGATCGCGACACCCGACCGTCTGGCGATGCGGCCGGACGCACCGACCGACTCGAGAAGATAGCTGTCGTCGGAATCCGGTGTACCGTGGCAGAGGAACCACAGATCATCGAGGACCGCCGTCAACGCAAGCCCTTCGAGCCACGCGACCTGCCCGGGCTCCAGAGCTGCCCGGTTTCTCGCGGCGATGGCCTTCGGGTCTGCCCCCGGCAACGCTGCCTCGATGACGAGCCGGTCCTCGTTCCCGCGCACCGTCGGCAGTTCCAGGCTCATGAGCATCCGTGCCGTCCCTGCCGGATCGAGAGGTCCGTAGACGCAGTCGCCGAGGTTCGCGGCGCAGCGCACGCCTCGACGGCGCATGTCCTCGAGCACGGCCTCGAGCGCCCATCGATTCCCGTGCACGTCGGAAATCACCGCAAACGGCGCCGCGCTCACGCTTTGCCGTCCCCTTTCCCCGGAGCGCGAAACCAGTCGAACCCCGCTTCCTCGAGCTGGTCGAGATACGCCGCGTTCCCCTCCGTGCCCTTGTCGGCACGGTACGCGAGTCCGTAGAGATACTGGACCATGCTGATGAACCCGTTCTCCCTGATCCTGGAGACGCAGCGGTCCGCGAGTTCCTCGCCGCCGACCTTCCGGCAGACCTCCGCGATCACCGTCACGCGGTCCTCCGTCACGGGGATCCGGTCCCCGTACTTCGTGTCGAGCGCCGCGAGGAGGTCGTCGTCCGGGATCTCGCGATACCTGTTGTCGTGCACGAGGATGTCGAGCCCGAGCTTCCGCCTCGGCTTCGGTCGCTCGTCCTTGGGGTACCCCATGCACACCAGCACGACCGGGAAGACGCCGCGCGGGAGCTGCAGGTGTTCCCTGAGCTCCCGGAAGTACCAGTAGACCGTGCCGATGTAGACAGAACCCAGGCCCATCGCATCCGCCGCGGTGCAGATCGACTGGGCGCAGATCACGACGTCCTGGAACGAGATCCACCACTCCTCGAAGCTGCTCATCGACGTGAAGGGGGCCACTTCGAGCCCGGCCCACCGGGCGTTCCGATGCATGTCGACGCAGAAGAGGAGATCGAGCGGCGCCCGGAGGATCTGCTTCTGCATGCTCCCGTCCAACTCGAAGATCCTCTGCTTCGAGGCCTGGTCGGTGATCCTGATGATCGAGTATGACTGCATTGCGCCGTTGGCGGCGTGCGCGCCCGCGCCCAACACGAGGGCCTCGACCTCGGGTTCGATGGGCCTGTCCGCGAACTGCCGTACGCTCGCCCGCTCGTGAAGAAGGCGGATCGTCTCGTGCGGATACGCTTCGGTGGTCATCGGACCTCCTCGCAAACGCAGCCCGCGCATCGACCACGGGCTGCATGGTTGCTGCGGCGGCCGGAGCCGCCGGTCACTCCGTCTCTCCGGGACGCTCTCGCCAGCCGCGCAGAGCTTCGTCACGCGCCCGGGCCGCCGCCCGCGCGAGCGTCTCATGATGGGCGTGCCAGACGGGAACATCGTCGATCGCCCAGTAGCGGAGTTCGCGGCCCTCCGGGGAACACGTCAGTGTGCCGTCCTCGACGCGACAGAGGTAGAGCACTGAGACGACACCGTGCGGGCCCGCGTCGGGGCCGGCCGTCCTCGGGAAGAGCCCCACCAGATCGGTGACCTCCACGGCGAGCCCGGTCTCTTCCAGAACCTCTCGTGCGGCGGCCTCCCACGGCGTCTCGTTCGGCTCGATCCAGCCGCACGGCAGACACCAGGTTCCCTCGTCCGCCCGCAGCATCAGGAGGATCCTGCCGGCCTCGTCGAAGAGCGCGCCGTCCGCTCCGATCTTGGGCGTCACGTGCCCCAGCTCCTCGGCGAACCTGCGTGCCACCTCTTCGGTCGGCAGCCCGAGGACCTCGCCGTAGCCGGACGTGGCAAGCTCCAGGAGCCGCCCGTATCGTCTCTCATCGTACTCGTTCTGCGCGTACTTCAGGCCGTTCTCGGCAAGCACGCGAATCTCGTCAAGGAACGCAAGGCGGTCCATCGGCGGTTCGCCCCTCCATCCCGGAGTCAGTTGTCGTCGACCGTCTCGGTCGCGGCCGTCGAGTCGACCGCGGCAGCCGATCGCGTGGCCCCCAGCGTGTCACGCCCAACGACGACGTGCTCGAAGTCCTCCTGCTCGAGGCTCGGCCACTTCTTCCAGATGCAGGCCGGCCCGCCTGGCAGGAGCCTCACGCGCCACCGCGTCATGCCGCTCCCGGCCGCGACACGCCAGGCCAGCGACAAGGCCGCCTCCCTGCTCACGACCATGTCGGCGCAGCGGCCCTCCGACGGCCGGTCGCCCGCCAGGATCTCGTCCTGGCCGCAACAGGGATTCAGGGCGTCTGCCCACTCGGGACGACTCGAAGAGCAGCCTGCGAGGAGCGCCGCCGCAAGCAGGACGACGACGGTGAGGCCTCTCATGGCTCCCTCCCGGCACGTCGGGTACGGGGCCGTCCGGCCCTCGCTCCAAGCCTATCACCGCCGCCGGGGGCTGTCTACCGCCCGACCGGGTGGCCAGCGATGAGCTCGAGCGCCTCATCGACCGTGAGTCCGCGTGCCTCGAGCGACGTGTTCGCTCCGGTGTCGCCGCGAGCCGAGCGTCTCGCCTCGAAGACGAGCGTGCGGTTCGCCTCGGGCGTCCACTCGAAGAGAAGCCCCGTCACGTCTCCGGCCCCCGCGGAGGCGTCCGCAAGGAGCGCCGGCGCACCTTCGGAGAAGTCGAGATCGCCGAGCCGGAGCCACCGCGGTTCGCGGTTCGAACGCGTCGTCCAGACGACGCGGCCCTCCGTCTGGAGCCAGACGATCGACCGCCTGGTGTCGACCTCGTGCCGGACCGCCTCGAGCACCCGGAACGCCAGCTTCTCGAGGTCCCCGTCGGGGACGGCCGCGGCATCGCGCAGGAGCGCGGCGATTCTCACAAATCGCCCACAGGAATCGCCGCCTGACGCGATGTCGATCTCGCCACCGAAGGCCCGATCGAGCGGGAGGTTCTTCTGAGCGCTCTCGGTGGCCGTGTTCGTCAGCACCGGGTGCGGCAGGTCGTCGCCCCGGAAGACAACCGGCTCCCCTCCCACGTACTCGATCACCGCGCAGTCGCCGGCCCGGTCCGCCACGAGATAGTGCCACCCTTCGCCGTCGGGCCTGAGATCGCACAGGTGAACCAGCACATCCTCGACGGTCGCGAAGCTGTCGAGCTGGTACTGCATCCATTGCGCGCAGGAGACGCCCGGCCTGCCGTCATCCGGAGGGTACGTCGCCGTCAGGCTCGCCTGCTCGACCACGAGCCCTTCCTCGTTCATGCCGCCGGCGATGAAGTCCCGCCCCCAGGCCGAGAACGTGAGCGACCCGAAACGGGAAACCCAGCGGACGGGAGGCCTCTCCTCCGGATCCGGCCACCATCCTCTCCACGGGAGGACGCTCTTGTCGACGCCCCGGGGGTTCACGATGACGGCGCCCGGGATCTCCTCGTGCCAGTCGAGGTTCTTGGCCGTGACGACGCCCGCTCCTGCCGCGATGTTGAAAGCCGAGCAGGCCAGCGCCCCTCCTGTGAGGAGCGCCGAGAGCGCGAGCGTGCACGCGACGGCCCCGCCGAGAGTTCCTGTCCTCCAGCAGGTTGATCCGCGACGGCAACGCCTCAAGAGCGATCCCCCCTCACGATCCGACACCTTCATCTGTCGTCGAGCCGCCGTCCCATCCGGAGAGCACGATCCCGAGGCCGACGAGCAGCGCCAGCGCCTCGGGAAGCGAGAATCGCGCGCCCCGGAGCACGTTCTCAGCCGCGTTGATCGAGTAGTTCCGGGCGCCCGAGAGGTCGGCATCCGTGAGGTCCGTGCCGACGAAGAGGCTCCCTTCCAGGTCCGTCCCCGTGAAGTCTGCACCGTTGAGGCGCGAATCGCGGAAGTCGACACGCCGCGCCACGCAGTCCGTCATGCCGACTCCGCCCAGATCCAGTCCCAGGAACGTTGAGTCGTCGAGCAGGCATCCCGAGAAGGTGAGCGGCGCGTGGAGCTTGACCGACGGCCACCGGGCTTCGGCCCAGTTGACGCCGATGATCTTCGACTCCTGAAACCCGCAGCCGCGGAACACCGTCCGCGGCAGCTTCACGAGACCGAGGTCGCATCGTCGAAAGACACACGCCGCGAACTCGCAGTCCGAAACCGTCGAACCTGCGAAGACGCAGTCGACGAACGTGCACTCCTCGAACCGGGACTCCGCTAAACGTCCACCGACGGGGCAAACACCTTCGAAGGTCGCCCGCTCGAACTGCTCTCCCGACCGCAGACCGGTCTCCACGAGTGCCCCCCGCTCAGGCCCGCTTCACCCAAGGCGCGAGCTTGCCGCGCTCCGCCAGGATCCGCACGAGGTTCGGCATGCTGTCGAACTGCCTCATGCAGAGATCGTAGTCCTTCTGCGTGACCGGGCCGTCCTCCGGACGACAGAAGATGAGGAGACCGTCGCGGCTCGCCATGAGATGACGCATCTTGTCGCACGGGAAGTCGTCGCACTCGGCGCAGCTCTCGACGCCCCGTTCGATGGCGCACGGACGTGCCTTGCAGCTCATGTCCGCGATCCGCCCTTCGCTTCGGCAGCCGTCGCATCGGACGTTCTCGACCGTATAGCTCTCGTGCCCGAAGATGCGCCGCCATCCGTCGACGAGCTTCTTCCTCAGCTCCGGATCCTCGGACCGCGCGGCGCAGAGATGGCAGCTGTATCCGCAGTACCCGATCATCTCTTCCACGGTGCCAACCTCCTGTTCGTGACCGCGAAGCGCGCCGGCTAGATCCACCGGCGCACGCGCGCGCGATACTCCTCGTAGCGGCTTCCGTACTGCTCCGCCATGTGCCGTTCCTCGGGCATCACGAAGTGGGCGTGGAAGAGCCACGCCATCACCGGCACCACGAGGAGCGGCAGGAGCGTACCCGCGAAGACAGCCGCCCCGGCCACCATCATCATGAAGCTCAGGTACATCGGATGTCTGCTCAACCTGTACGGCCCGACCGTGACGAGAACCTCCGACTCGCGGAACGGGCGGATCGTCGTCCCCAGCCTCTTGAAGAGCGCGTCCGACCAGAGCATGAGCCCGAACCCGACCACGCCGACCGCCAGGCCGACAAGCCTCCAAGCCCCGCCGACGAGGCGCGGCCCCGAAAGCAGGAAGTGAAAGGCGACAATGGCGGCGAGGCCGAGAAGAAGGTAGGTCGGCGGCAGCGGCCGTCGTCGCTCGTTCGAAGTCACGCTGGTTCCTCCTCTCCGTCGTCCCCGGCGTCGCCGAGCGACGCGACGAAGATCAACTCCCCGGGGTCTTTCGTTCCGAAGGCGCTTCGATCGTAGTCCGTGTAGAGCGCGTCGATTCGGAAGCCGCACCGTACGAGCAGGTGCTCGGCCTCGTACCGGAAGAGGTACCGCATCGGGAACGCCTGGACGAGACGCTCCTCGCTTCCGTCGGGGTGCGTCACGGAGTAGATGAGTTCGATGTGGTTCACCTGCCTGAACGGGTCCCTCGACACGACGCGGTGCGACCTGGCGACCCAGTCGCCGTCCGGGGTCGTGAACCGCGCGTCCTCGTCGATCTCCTTCCCGACGCTGTCGTCGGTGAGGGCCTTGAGCCAGGGATTGAAGACGTCGAGGATGAACCGGCCGTTTCGCGAAAGGTGCCGCCGCACGGCCGCGAGGCACGCGCGCTGGTCATCGACCGTAAGAAGATGCTGGAACGGTCTGAACGGTGTCGTGACGAGCCGGAAGCGCCGCCCTAGGTCGAAGTCCTTCATGTCGCCCTCGACGAGCGTCACCCTGGACCGGACCTCCGGTGGCTCCTCGAGAAGCCGCCTCCGGCAGATCTCGAGCATCGCCCCCGACGAATCGAGCCCGACGATCTCGACGCCCGCCCGCGCCGTGGGGATCACGACGCGGCCCGTACCGCACCCCAACTCGAGGACCGGGCCGCCGGACTCCTCCGCTGCCCCAACGAAGAACGCGGCATCGGGACGCTCCTCGTGGAACGTCACATGGTCGTAGTACCGGGCGATCCGGGCGTAGCTGTCCGGCGAAGCGCCCCCCATCCTGCGCCCTCCATCGTTGCCACCGGCGTGGCTGTCGTGTCAGTCCTCGTGTGACCCTTCGATGTCCGAGAGCGAGCCCTTCGTGAAGAGATACTCCTTCAGTTCGTGTGAGAAGCTCTCGTCCTCGCGGCGGATCCACTCCAGGAGCATTGCGGCATGCTCCTTCTCCTCGTCGCGGTTGTGGGCGAGGATCTCCTCCAGCTCGTCATCCTCGCACGCGTCGACACGCTGGTTGTACCAGTCGACCGCCTCCAGCTCCTCGATGAGCGAGATGACGGCGCGATGGTAATCGAGGGTCTTCTTGCTCAGATCCTCGCGATCCTCATGGAGCCCTTCGTGAGCCATCGCTTCCTCCCTCCGTCCGTCCGCACGCGCGCCGCCGTCATCGAGTGACCCGGCGCGGCGCGTACTGGTTGAACGTCCCCTGAGACCGCTCTCCGCAGGTCGACCCGCCGGCCGACCTCCTGCTTCCCGTGCCGCCCGATCCGGGCCCGGTCACTCGTGCCCCTCGCCGGCCGGACCGAGACCGGGCACAACAGCGAAGTCGACCCAGTAGGCTCTCCCTTCAGACACGAAGAAGAGGTACTTCCCGTCCGGCGAGACCTGCGGGAACCGGGCCGAGGCTGCGAGCCCCAGCGCCTCGTGAAGGCTCACCGGCTCGCTCCACGACCCGTCGGGGCCGGCGAAGGCGACGAAGAGCCGAAACTCCTCCTCGAGGCTCGGCCGGCTCGACGCGAAGAGAAGGCACGTCCCGTCAGGAGTGATCGACGGGCAGTAGTCGATGAACTCCGTGTTGATCTGCGGACCGAGAAGCTCCGGCGGGGCGAACCCGTCCGGTGTCGACAGGGCCCGGTAGATGCCCCGGTTCATGCCCACGCCTTCGAGCGTACCCGTGTAGTAGAGCGTCCCGTCCGCGGCCAGACTCGGCTGGGATTCCAGACCCGGCGTGTTCACCGCAGGGCCGACGCTCGTCGGCTCGCTCCACGCTTCCGAAGTGAGGTCGACCCACCAGAGGTCGACTCCTCCCGCCCCCTCGACGTCGATGCCCTGGAAATAGAGCCTTCTCCCGTCCGGTGAGAAGGCCGGCGCCTGCACGCCTGCCAGCGGCAGCGGGAGCGGTTCCGGGATCGACCACGCGCCCTCCGCCCAGACCGACGACATGATCGCAGGCGGAATCACCGACCAGCAGATCCGCCGGAGGTCGGGACTCACCACAGGCGCGCCGTGAAGCCTCAGTCCTGCGCCCGGGATGAGCTCCGGAGCGAAGACCTCGGGCGTGCGTCCAGGCTGGGCCTCCCCGAAGTACGACCACGGGAGCGGCGCGTCGGCGCCGCCGGCCAACGGGCCCGCAACCGACAACAAGATTGCAGCAACAGCGATAGGCACCAGTTGGATTCTCCTTGGTCATCCGTGAGTCACAGGGTGGGCCGGTAGGCCGGGCCGCGCTCTCCTAGAGGCCGGGACTCGCGAGCCACCCCGCTATCCAGGCGGGCGTCATCGCGCCGATGTTGAACAGCGCATGAACAATGATGGCGGGGATCAGGCTGCCCGTGCGCTCACGATACCGGCCCGCCACCAGACCGAGACCGAATGTCAGAACGATCACGGGCACCGCCGCCGGCCCCATCGATCTGACGAGGACCAAATGCATTGCCGCGAAGAAGAGCGCGCCGACGACGACGGGCATCCCGAGGCCCCGTCGACGAACGCAGCGGCTCCGCCCGTCGTTATCGAGAAGGGTCTGAAGGAGACCGCGCGTCAGGACCTCCTCGCAGACGCTCGCGTAGACCCAGACGAAGACGATGAGCTGTAGTCTGCTCATGCCCTCGGTGGGTCCCGCGCCACTCCCTCTCGCCCCGGCGACGAGCGCCGCCGTCGAGAGCGCCGCGGTCGGCAGGACCCACAGCAGGATCCGCGGGCTGAACCGGTAGCTTCCCCTGCCCAGCCCGAAGAGCTCCGGCCTGCCTCCTGAGATGACCCACGCGAGCGCCACGGAGAGAACCAGAATTACCGTGTGCGTCGTGAACGAGGGCGGCACGAAGCCGCCCCCGGATGATCCAATCGCACGCGCCGCGTACGTCGCCGCGACTGCGATCGCGCCCGTGACAAGCAAGGCGACGATCGGGTTCTTGAGGATCCGTCCGCCCGTCTCGCTCACTCCTCGTTCGTCGGCTTCCAGACCTCCCACACCCTTCCCACGAGATCCGGACTCGGTTTGAGCGCATCCTGTCCTGGCTGCCAGCCGGACGGCGTCGCCTCACCGGTCTCCCGCACGTGCTGGAAGGCCTTGATCTGGCGAATCGTCTCACCGATCCTGCGCCCGACAGGCGGCGTGAGCACCTCCATCGCCTGGATGACACCGTCGGGATCGATCAGGAAGCGGCCTCGGATGTTGACGCCGGCGGCCTCGTCATAGACACCGTAGGCTCGGCCGACACGCCCTCCGGCATCGGAGAGCATCGGGAATGGGATCCCGCCCTCGACCATCTTCGAAAGTTCGAACTCGTTCCACATCTTGTGAACGAACCGGCTGTCCGCGCTCATGGAGAGCACCTGCACACCGAGTTCGGCCAGCGTGTCGTGATTGGCGGCAACTGCCGCCAGTTCGGTCGGTCAGACGAACGTGAAGTCGCCGGGGTAGAAGCAGAGCACAACCCACTTGCCCGCGTAGTCCGAGAGCTTCACGTTCTTGAACCCCGCTCCCGCGATGTAGCCCGAAGCCTCGAAGTCAGGAGCCTTCGAGCCGACGCGGGCCAGCGGCACTTGACGAACGGGCGGCGCGCCCGCGGACGCAGCCTCGGGCTCCTCCGCGATCGGGCCTGCCGCAGATGCCACGCACCCATCCTTCTCCTGCGACACTGTCTGCCTCCTTTCGGCTCCACTCTTGCGATACGGTCTCGCTCCTCGCCCATTCATACACAACACCGCGTGTGCGGCGCAAGGCCCATCTCGCGCCGCGCCGATCAGTCGTACGCCTTCCTTGTCGCTTCGTCCGACATCGTCGGGCGCACGAGCGGCTCCCAGGCCGGATCGTCCCACGTCCCGAGACGCCGGTGCATCTCCAGGTACTTCTCCGGAATCGGGTGCGTTCCGACAACGACCTCGACGCCGTGCCGCTCCTCGAGGAGCCTCTTGAAGATCGTAATCCAGGGACAGGGCGGGCAGCCGACGACCAGGCCGGTGGCCAGATGGATAACCTGGGCGCCGTTCGAGACCATCTCGTCGCCGGCATACTCGACGTTGCCTCCCGGGCACCCGTCGCAGGTCGTGTAGCCGACCAACTCCACATCCTCGCCGCGATAGACGTCGAAGGCCCCCTCGCGGTTCCTCAGCGCGCGCAGGCACTTGCCGCCGGCGCACCGGCGGTATCGGTCGCAGATGATGATGCCTACCTTCTTCATGCAGTCACTCCGTTCCAGCACGTGTCCGTCTCCGCCACTCGCGCGGACGTCGAGCGCGGCGCCCGGCCTATCCGGCCGCGTCGAGAGTCGCGAGAATTCGCTCGCTCATCGTCACGAACGCGAACCCGAACGCGAGATTGAGCAGCGTCGCGACGTGCATCTCTTCACAGACCGCCCCGGTCGCGTCCGCCAGGAAGAAGACGCGGTGATCGCGGTAGTACGCGTCTCGCGCCGTCGACTCGCAGCAGAGGTTGGTCATGATGCCGCAGACGACCAGATCCTCGACCCCCAGACACCGGAGAATCGTCTCGAGGTCGGTGTTGTAGAACGCGGAGTAGCGGTGCTTCATGACCTGCTTCTCACCGGGGAGTGGCGCAAGGTCGGGATGAACCTCGCTCTCCAACGTTCCCTCGAGGCACTTCCCCTCCCACCACCAGTCCATGATTCCCGCGTCCAGGTCGTCAGGATGATGGACGTGACGCGTAAAGATCACTGGCCGGTCTGCCTCGCGGAAGCCGGCGACGAGCTTCGCGACGACCGGGAGGATCGCCTCTCCGCCGGGCGTGAACGTCGGGGATTCCGGGTCAAGGAAGAACCGCTGCATATCGACGACGAGGAGAGCGCTCGCTGCGGCGTTGAGTTCCATGTCGTGGACGTTGTAGGGGGCGATTCCCTCGAGCCACTCTCGGGCCTTCGACTCGATCGTCTTCCTGGTCACGTAGGGCGACACGGCACCTCCTACTTGTCTTCAACAGGGAGCCCGGCTCCCACCCAAGCGCTGAAACCGCCCACGAGTGCGTGAGCGTCTGTCCAGCCTCTCGCCAGAAGCACGCGCGCCACACGGGCGCTCGAAGCTTCGCCTGGTCAGGTGCAGTAGACGACGATCTTCCCTTCGCGGGGTATCGACTCGATGTGCGACGCGACGTCGTCAGGCGGCACACGGATCGCACCCGGTATCTTCGTCGTTCCAGAAACCCACGCCGTGTTGCTGCGCGAGTCGAGGAACACGACCGTCTCTCCCTCATCCATCCAGCGCTGCACGACACCGATCCTGACCCCGACCGGATCGGCCGCGGCCCCCGGCTCGCTCGCCGGCTGCCCCTGGCAGGCGGCCAGGCAGACGACGGACGCGAGGATCAGGAAGGACACGCGCATGACACTGCGCGCACGAATCACGGCACCCATGAGAGCCTCCTTGCGATGGCGGCGCGTTCGCGGTCTAGAGATCGTACTTCTTGTAGAGCTCGATGCGTGTCGGGCACGAGCACGCGTATCCGCCCTCGCACTCCGAGGCGTACGGACACTGGACCCGGCGCCGCGTCCTCACGAAGACTCCGTCGCCCGGGATCGCCCTCTCGGCGGCGCAGACGTGACCCGCTCCGTCGCTCAGGCACTTGAACCCGTGCGGGCACTCCAGCGTCGTGGCGAGGACCTCTCTCCTGATCTCGTATTCCAGTTTCGCCTCCCTGTCTCTCAGCCTACGGCTCGGTCTGCGCTGCCATCCGGTACGCGTAGACGATCCTCGGGTCTCCGGGGGCGGCCGCGGTCGAGCCCTCGAGCCCGAGTTCGCTCGTGAAGTGATCCCGGACCTGGTGAGCGATCTTCGCCGATCGCGCGGTTCTGTAGATCCAGAGGTCCCCTTCCTTCGTGACTCCGTGTTTCTCGAAGAGCGCCTCGCCCGCCCGCTCGGAAACGCCGATGTACCAGTAGGAGGAGGGGCTTCCCGAGCCGACGATGTAATCTCTGATCTCTTCGATGATCTGCTTCTTCCCCTTCGGCATGACCTCCTCCCTCTTCGAATCCCGGTGCGAAGCCCGTTCGACGCCGCGGCCGGCCTAGGAACCGACCAACTCACCCCGAAGCACCGTGACGGCGCGCCCGCCGAGGCGCACGCGGTCGCCGGCCATCCGGACCCTGACGCATCCTCCCCGCCGCGAGGCCTGATAGCCGGTGAGCTGGTCTCTTCCCAACCTGGCACTCCAGAAGGGACCGAGAACACAGTGCGCCGATCCCGTGACGGGATCCTCGTCGATCCCGAGCGCCGGCGCGAAGAAGCGCGAGACGAAGTCGTACGGACCCGGATCGGCCTCGCTCGTCACGATCACGCCTCGGACCCGCAGTCCGCGCAGCGCCTCGAAGTCAGGGTCGAGCCCACGCACGGCCGATTCGGACTCGAGCTCAACAAGGAGGTCCACGCGGTTCCCCGCGACGGTCTTCGGCGACGCGCCGAGCGCCTCCGCCAGCTCCGGCGGCTCATCCCTCGGCGCGGCCGGCCTCGCCGGGAAGTCGAGTTCGATCTCCTCCCCCGTCCTCCGGGCCGTCAGGAGACCGCTCATCGTGTGAAAGCGCGCCTCATCGTCAGGCTGGAGATCGCCGTTCTCCCAGAGCGCGTGAGCCGACGCCAGCGTCGCATGCCCGCACAGCTCCACCTCGGCGACAGGCGTGAACCAGCGCAGTCCGAACCCGTCGTCGAGCCCGTGCACGAATGCCGTCTCGGACAGGTTCATCTCCGCGGCGACCGACCGCATCCATGGTTCATCCGCGCGCGTGTCGAGGAGACAGACGGCGGCCGGATTCCCTTCGAACGGCCTCTCGGCAAACGCGTCTATCTGGTAGATCCTCACCACGTCACGACACCTCATCCGGGGCGGGCGGCGCGTAGCGTTCGTAGTACCCGATCACCTCGCCGTCCTCGGCGCGCACGGCGCGCATGAAGATGCGATGTCTCTCATTGTCGGTGATCAGTCGTTCCTCTTCTCCGGCGCGGAACGTCTCCAGGGTCTCGACGATCACTCCCCTGGAACACTCGCTGTGGCAGTCGAGAACCGAGCGCCCGATGAGCGCTCTTCCTTCCTCGTAGTGCGCCTCCGCCGCGCGGTTCATGTAGCGGATCACGTGGTCCGTGTCAACGAAGAGGACCGGCGCTTTCAGGCTGTCGAGGATCGCCGCGAACACAGCAGCATCGACCATCCCGTCACCTCGTGGCAATTGAGCCCGAACGCGCTCTCGGCGGCGGGCAGTCCCTGCGGTCTCAGTAGTCCTCTTCCCTGTAGACAAGCGGCACGCACGTCTCGCGGCGGCGTTCGGCCGATACGATGCGGCCGATGATGAGCTTCGCCTCGCCCCGGTCATGGACCTCCTCGACGCGGCAGTCGAGCGTCGTGATACAGTCGTCGAGGAGCGGCGATCCCGTCTCTCCCGCGTGCCATGCAAGGCCGTCGAACTTGTCCGTCTCCTTGCCCGAGGTTCGGCCGAAGAGCCGCGCCGTCTCGATCTGATCGGCGGCGAGAACGCTCACGCCGAACGCGCCGGACTCCAGGATGATCCCTCGCGTCCGGCTCTGGCTGCCGACGCAGATGAGAACCCTCTCGGTGCCAACCTGCGTCGCCCAGGCGATGGCGAGTCCGCCCCGTTTCTCTCCGTGCTCCGCGCAGACGACGTTCACGCCGTGCGCGAGCATGTCGTGCCTCAACCGCATGGAGCCTCCCGTCACTCCGGGAACGAGTTGCGTGCGTTCACTGCGCTCCGCCGATCACCGCTCCAGGTCCGCGAGCGTCGTCGAGGGATCGTGGTACCTACGATAGTAGTGCGTCAGCGTCGCGAATGTGAAGAGCCGATTCACCGAGGGAATCCTCAGGAGCACGTGAAAGAGCGGGTAGAAGGCCGCCAGCACGGCCGTCGCGATCAGACTCACCACGATCCAGTCGGGAAGCCGTGAGACGGGCCAAAGGATCGGGATCCTGTCGACGAGGCCTGTCACGAGCCTTCCAACGGGGACTCCGGCGGCAAGGACGAAAGCGGCAACGAGCAGAGGCTGGCTCGCCTCGACGGCCTTCTCGGGGCAGTAGGCCATGCAACGCATGCAGCTCACGCACCGGAATGTCCAGTAAGGGCGCCTCACGCGTCGCCCCAGCATGATGATGGCGCCGTTGGGACAGTGGTCCGCACAGAGCCCACAGCCCGTGCATCGTTCGGATGCGAAGAAGAGCTTCGCCAGGATCACACGGCCAAGGACCAGATACACGACCGAGACCTGGACGAAGAGCAGCCCGAGAGCGAGCGGGATCCACCCACTGAAGCGCGTGCCGCCGGCAAGCACTGCCTCGCAGAGCCGCTCGACCTGACGACGCCCTCGCGCCGCGATCACGGCGACTGCGTGCGGCGTGAGCCCCGGGTGGAACGCGATCCAGTTCGCCGGCATGTCGATCCCGGTCGCAGCACGGACTCGGTAGCCCTTGAGAACGAGAACGAGCGCGATGAGGTAGGTCGCCGTACCCTCCGCCCCCGGCACGACGAGACGACCGATCTTCGTCGCCCCACGCGTGGCGACGACCGCGGCGTGCGTTCGCCTGCGTCTCGGAAGGCACGCCACGAAGCGGAGCGCCGGCCAGGGAGCCGTGAACCCGTGCGTCGGCAGGATCAGCGCGAGGAGCGACTCGGGTCCCTCGCCGATCTCGTCCCTCGGACGCGCGGCCTCCATGGACCTCGCGACAACCACGGCGCCCGTGCGCCGAATGAGCCCGGCTGCCCAGGCCGCCACGCGATGCGAGTTCCCCGTGCCGCTGTGGAAGTAGAGCGTGGCTCTCCTGTACCCCATGTCTCCGATGCGCCGGCTGGATCGCCGCTCTCTCCCGCCCGGAGGCGCCGGTCTAGTCGTGGACCGGCTTCGCTCGATGAAGCAGGACAAGCACGATCGCAATGAGCGCCAGGTTCGAGCAGGCTCTCGAGTAGCCCTCCGGGCCCACGTTCAGGAGCCAGTTCCCGGTGAGGGAGCCGTAGACCGCAAGGACGAACCCGAGCGCCGACAGAACGACGAGGATCCAGACCAGGTGTCGCATCCTTCACTCCCCTTTCTCGACAGGCCTCCTCGCACGAATCACGGCGAAGAGGCCCGTGCCCGTTCCTTCCAGAACACAGTCGATCTGAGACATCGTACCGGGTGGTTCGAAGATCGTCTGAACGCTCCGCGGCTCCCGGAACCCGGCACCGCTCAGGCACTCCAGAACCTCGTTCGACGACCGGAAGCTCGCATCGCGGTAGAACGGGCTCTCGGCGGCGCGGCTCACGTAGCCCTGTCCCAGCTTCGTCGCCGCGTCGAGAAAGGCGACGAGGATGTGGCCGCCGGGCACGAGAACCCGCGACGCCTCTCCGAACGCCCTCTCCATGTCATCCAGAAACGCCACGGTCGTCATCATCGTGACCAGATCGAACTCCGACGACTCCAGCGGGAGTTCCTCGGCCGCTCCGATCAGCACACGGATCCCGCGAGATCGCGCGATCTCGGCCATCGCCGCTGACGGCTCCACACCGAACCGTATTCCGAACGGCTCCGCGAAGCGGCCTGTCCCGATCCCCACTTCGACCGCGCGCTCGAACTCGGGAAGAAGCACGCGAACAGCCGCCAGCTCGGAACGGTACGCGAAGTCGTGCCGCTCGTACCAGTTGTCGTAGTAGTCCGCGTTCTCGTCGAACGGGCGCGTTCGAGCCACGCGCTACCTCCGACCTGCGCTGGAAGAAGGACGCCGCCCAACGGTTCTCGCGCTCCTCCAGATCGAGAGCGTCGTGAGAATGAGCGCGATGACCGTCGCGACGATGCCGATGACCGTCGGCCTCCGAAGGCCCGTCTCGGCCAACTGCCTGAGCGAGACGAGAAGCCCGACAACTGAGAGTACGCTCCCGAGGATCGAGAGTCGAAGCTTCGTCGTCCTCGCGATCGCCACGGGCCCGGCCCCCTCAGAATCCGCCATCGCCGCCGCCGGCCTCGCCGGCGGCGAGCGCGCCATTGACCGCGTGCGCGACGGCCTCACCCTTCTCGGCCGTCCAGCCGCCGTCCGTCGAGTGAACGACCAGGCCGCGCTCATCGACGACGAGCGCGTAGACCGTCTCCTCCGAGGCAAGCCCGAGCGCGGCCCGGAAGTCAGTTTTGTCGATGTAGAGCGTGATCGTACGGGCCCGGGCGCCGCTGTCGGGAATCCCGGCGCGCATGCCGCCATCGATGAAGGATCTGAAGAGAGAATACCCGCGCCCGATCGTCGGGAGTTCGTAGTACCTGAAGTCGGGGTACGATGCCTCGAGCCGGGCGGCCGCGGGCATCCAGGTGTCGACGAGAGCCTGATGCTCTCTCCGGAACGCAATGAGGACCAAGTTCGCGCGTCCCTCGAAACCGCCCGGGAGGCGGTACTCCCGTCCCTCCAGGCTCCTGCCGGTCACGCTCGGGAAGACGCGGGCGGTGTCGGCCACCACGGCGTCACCTTCCTCGGCCGAATGTGAATCGCCGGTGTTCGCCCCTGCGGCGCACGCCGGCGCAGCCAGCCAGAGCGCGGCCGCGAGAGCCGCCAGAGCGGCAGTCTTCATCCTTCCGACCTCCGACGGCGCGCGCTACCCGCCGAGTCACCGGCGGACCCCACCGCCGCTCCCGCGGCGCTCCATTCCGTCCGCCGGCCGCTGCGTTCGGGCGCCATTATGCCACGCCCGCATGGCGACTGGAAGCCGGAAGTGCACCGCTCTCTCAGTGGCCCCCGAGATCGCCCCCTGCGAGACCGCCGCGACTCCCGGGAAGCCTGCGCCACATCCTGTCGACCAGAATCGCTGCGGCGACGAGCGCCGCGAAGAGGATCGTCGCGGCGTCGGTCCTCGGAAGAAGGGCGCCGGAGGCGTTCATTGCCGGATGGAAGAGCGCGGGCGCAAGGAGGCTCCCTCGCGTGCGGTTATAGACCCACATGAAGAGGATCGACCACATCGCGTTCAGGAAGAGACGGTTCGTGAGAACCGCAGCCGCCGCGTCCCCCGATGCGAGATCGACCGGCAGGTGCCAGGCCGCCCAGAAGACCCACACGATGAGCGCCGCAACGAGCGGAGAGAACCGGCGCTGGAGCCGAGGCAGCGCGAATCCCCTCCAGCCGCTCTCTTCGTTAACGCCGCCCGCGAAGAAGAACCCGTGGAGGAAGAGGAGCACGGCAACCGAGGGATCCACGGAAACAGCGAGTTCGCCGGAAGCCGAGTCCCCGCCGATCACGCGCGTGATGCCGACGCCGGCGAGCTGGATCGCCGGAAACGCTCCGAGCGCGACAAGATACCAGAGCGCGTTCCCTCTCGGCACGACGAGCGATCGGAAGTGCCTTCTGATGCCCTCGACTCTCGAGAAGGCTCGAGATGCCACGAAGGCCGGAAGCGTTCCAAGCACGAGACCGAATCCGATGACGGGCGGCCCGATCGGCGCGCCGCGAAGCCTTGAGGCGAAGAGCACCAGTGTCGTGGCGGCCAGGAGCCACGTGGCAACGAAGGTTGCCCAGTGGGCTGTCCGTCTCTTCGCGAGGCGCCGGGGCTCTGCGATCGAACCGACGATCATGGCCGCGAACGCCGGCGCGAAGACGGCAAGCGATCCGAAGGTTCCCTGCGAGGCCATGTTCTGCGGGAAGACCACGATCGCGAGAGCCAGAAGCGGCCACGCGAGAAGATAGGCGAGGACGAAGAACGATGGGACCGGGTGGGCCGAGATCCACCGGGACACTCTCTTCACGCTTCCTCCCTGACGGTGTGCCATTCGACGTCGTCGATCCCTCCGACGATCTCGTACTCCTCCACCGCGATGCCGACGAGCGCGCAGTCGGCGGATCGGAGGAAGCCCACGAGGTCGGGGTGCCTCGCGACGTGCATCTCGAGGGCCTTCTCGCGGTCGTCTCCTGCAATCTGCGCGGCCCGGCCCCGCGCCGTGAGTACGTCGCCGCCCGGGCTGACCCCGTCACGGCCGTCGATGAGCAGCGCGACCTTCTCGTTCTCAAGGATGGAACGGTACTTGAGGGAGTCCCGGTAGGTCGCGACCACGAGACTGCCTACGCCCCCGAACACCGTGAAGGCCATGAGGCTCGTATGGGGCTGACCGTCGGAGTCGGTCGTCGCCAGCACGGCGAGCCGACTGGAGTCGAGCGTCCGCCTGACGCGCTCCGCTGGTGATATCCGCTTGCTCAAAGTCTTCTCGACCTCCCTCCATGGCAGCCGGCCGGGGAGCAGGCTACGGCCTCGCCGGCCCCCTTCGTGTCACGAACGCCAGAGATCCTATGTCCGAAGGAGCAGCGCTTCCAGGGTCGGCCAGTGCGACAGGCTTCGAAACGAACCCCTTCGCCTCGAGCCGATCCATAAGATCCCACATGATCTCGTGATAGACCACGACAATCGTCTGCTCCTCGCCAGCAAGATCGAGACGCGAGGCGAGTTCATCGAGGTCGACCAGACCCGGGATCGAGTCCGCCACGAGATCCGCCAGGGCCGAGCACGCCTCGAAGATGGCGTCTCCGCGCTCCTCCGTCAGCACCGGAATCACGAAGGTCCCCGTCTCGTCGAAGAGACCATAGGGTGCGAAGGTCTCGTACGCCTCGGCGTCGGTGACACGACCGGAGGCGACGTAGTCGTCGAACATCTGGCCGAAGTTCCGCCAATCGGTGACGAAGGGCAACATGATCGGGATCGCGTCCTCGGTCCAGTTGATGCTCAAGGACACGCCCGCATCCGAGATGGTGTTCGTTCCCATGGAGAACGCACGCGGCGGATAGACCGCCCAGACCTCGCCGGACCACCAAGGCTCTGTTGCGGTAACCGCCCTCTCTTCGAGAACCCCGGAGTCCCGAAACCGCTCCCAGACGAGTCCGTCGAGGACATACGAGAAGACGATCGTGTAGGTGCTCTCCCGACGTCCGTGCGGCTCGAGGGCCGCCGTCAGTCGCTCGACGCAGGAACCAGCCTTCTCCGCCAGTTCGGCCGCCGCCGCCGCCGACTTCGCCCGCAGAAGCGCGGCCTCGGGCGCGTCGAGCATCGGGAAGGCAGTGACGAGGCCCTCCTCGGACTCCTCGATCAGACGCCAGGCCCTGAGCACCTCGATCTGACTCTCACACAGGAGAATGCCCAGGGCGCGGAGGTCCTCCTTCGTACTGGGCTCGACACACGCGGTCACCAGTTGCGCGTTCGTGTCGAGGTTGATGACGTCGAGCGGCGAGGGCCCGGAGATCTGGATGTACTGGTGGAAGTCGTACGCCTCGAAGGGCACAGCCGGAGGATCGGATCGCCCGAGGGCCGTGCCCGCGCAGATGAACGTGAGCGCCAGCAGTGCTGCTGCGCGCGTACTGCGCCGCGTCTCCCCCATGATCGTACTCCTTTCGTCCGATGGCTGCGGACAGGCAGTACCACAACGCGGTTCCTGCTCAACTGTGTCATCGAGTGCGCCTGAAGGCAGCGGGGGTTCTGCCGGGCGAAGAGCATCCGTCGCTCGGGCGGCGCCGTCCGGAGACGACGACGTTGCACGGACGCCCATCGCGAGCGCGCACGGATTGGACAACGCGAGAGACGCGTCGGTTGAACCGCGTCGCCCGCCCTTTCTACTTCGTCACCGGCACGTAGATGTCCTGCACCGACTCGGGGTCGTCCATCGACGTGAATCTGGAGTCGTAGAGCTGGAAGTCAAACGGGTAGGCCTCCCGGTACTCGGAGCCCTCGAGCCAGGCGTTGATCGCCGCGTAGATCTTCGCGTACCCGTCGACGACCCGGTGCGTGAAGACCGCGTAGGTGGAGGGAGGAAGCACCTTCGCGAAGAGATCCGGCGGTAGAGGCCCCAGCTCCGAGACCTGGACGCCCGTCAGGACGTAGTGCATCGGTGGGTCGGATGAAGTCTGGATGTGGAGCTCGTACCCGGCGTCCTCGATCGCGTGCTCCAAGCTCTCGCTCGCGCTCGCGAACCGCTGCCACATGGCCGCGATGTCAAGCTCACCGACATCCGCCGCGCCGTCGACTGTGCCGACAAGAACGATATCGGGCATCTCCACGATTCTCGGTTCCACGAGGGCCTCCAGAGCTGTCGCCGCAACATCGCTTTCGACGCTCTCCGAGCCGGACCACACGACCTGCGCGCCCGCGGCGACAAGCGCGCCGGTCAGGAAGGCTACTGATAGCGTTCTCGATCCCATCGTCATCTCGACCTCCCGCCACTAGTTCGCCCCGGAGCCGTCGCCCTGGATCAACTCGGCGAGTCGCAGCCTCGTGCCCGCCTCCACGCGGAGGAAGTCGCTTCCGTAGACCCTCTCGAAGACCTCGATCCCAAGATCCCCCGAGCAATGGCACGGACCCGCTCGGCGCACACCGCGATCCACGAGGCGCTCCGCCGTCCGACGGATCCCGTTCTCCCCGGTCCTGAAGAGGTGGAAGCCCCCGAGCGCGGCGAGCACATCGCACCCCGAGACCTCCCCGGCGCGCTCCACGATCTCGACGATGCCGGGATGCGCGCAGCCCGTCACGACCGCCGCGCCGTCACCTGACGAGAGCACGAGCGACTGCTCCGGAATCCCGCTCGACCCCACCATGGGTCCCGTGAGCGTCGCGCCCGCGCAGACTTCGAGCGGCTCGGTCACGGCGACGACCGTGGCGCCGCTTCTACGCGCGTCGCCCACAAGATGTGAAGAGAATGTGTCCAGAAGGTAGACCGTCGCCTGGCTGTGGACGTCGAGAAGCCCGATGAGGCCGCCCGTGTGGTCGGCGTGATCGTGCGAGAGCACGACGACGTCGATCTCGTGTCGCGACACGCCGAGAGCCGACATGTTGCCGAGAAGCGTCTCGGCGTCGCCGCCCGTATCGAAGAGAATGGTCTTGTCGAGACCCTCGACGAGGCAGGCAAAGCCCCACGCGGGAGTCAGCGCCTCGGAGCTCGAGCGGTTGTCGTAGACGACCGTGATCACAGGCTCCCCCTTCTCTCTCTCTCCCCGGGCGGCGCGCGCTTCTGCCGCTCCGGAGCCCGCGCACGCGCAGACAAGAAGCCCGCAGGCGGCCCACAGAGCGCCCGTTCGCTCCCAGGTCCCGTTCGCTCTCATGGCAGGAGTCCTCGTCGATCGCCCCCGGCCGGCTTCACTCCGGAGAGACAGCGCCGGCACTCGGCCAGTCCGTGTCGCCCAGGCGCTCGAGGTTCATCTCGAAGAACTGCACCGGCTCGCCGTCACCGACAATCCTCTCCCCGATCTCGCGCCACCGCCCCTCTTGGACGACTGCCGTGTATCGGATCGTTGCCGGGCCCGCCGGAATCCTCCACACGTAGCCGTCCTCCTTGAGCTCGAGATCGAAGTCTCCCCAGCGCCCGTCGGCGTAGGACCGCATGCTGTATGCGCCTGTCGCCACATCGAACGAGATGACGCCCAGCGCGTTGAAGAGAACCGACCCGTCTGCGTCGTGTCCGCGCCCCTCGATGACCTTGACCGATCCTCCCAGAAAGGGCCCGATCCGCTCCGTCTGGATCAGCGACTGCCTCTGCCCCGAGGGCAGGTAGACCCACGCCTCTCCGCGCCAGACGCCGTCCATGAACGCCAACGCCTTCATGCTCTCGCGTTGCGCCTCGATGATCTTCGCCGGATCCGGGGGCGCCTGGGCACGAAGGAACGTCGGAGCGAGTGCCACGACTGCGAGACTGATGAGCGTCACGAGCTTCATCATCGACTTCAACGGCTACCTCCCGTCGTCGGAGTCCAGTCCCGAAAGCAGATCGACTCATCGGTCCAGGTCGGAAGGTATCACAGAGACGGAGGGCATTCAAGCCGGTGTCGGGAGATGAATCCAAGGGAAGCCGCGAGTCGCAGCGGTCGCGCCTAGCGAAGGATCACGACCTTCCGGACCGCCTCGCTCGCGCCGACCGTCGCGCGCACGAAGTAGACGCCGGACGCGGCGCGCGCCCCGACCGACGTCCTGCCGTCCCACAGAAGCTCGTACACACCGGGAGGACGGGAGGCCTCCACGAGCGTCCGAACGTGGCGTCCGGCCGCGTCGTAGACGCGCACGGCCACTCGCGCGCCGCCGTCGGGAACGGTGTAGGCGAGCGAGGTGTCCGAGGCGAACGGGTTCGGGGTCCCAGGCTCGAGCAGGGGCAGCGAACCGTGTGTCTCCCCGCCTCCCTCCTCGACGCCGGTTCCCCAGGGCACAACGAAGCCAAGGCCCGGGAGCGCATCGAGATCGAAGTCGAAGAGCGTCAGGTTCTCATACGGGTTGCCGGGGCCGCCCGCGACCGTCACGCCGTCCGGGCTCCAGTAGAGCACCGCGGTTCCCAGGCCGCCCGGGACCGCCTCGACCGTGGCCAGAAGGTCCCGCAGGAACGCGAGCTGGCCGGAGGGCGTCGCGTCGTACCCAGGCAGGAGGTCCTCTGGACCGTCCACGAAGTTCCCGGTCCCGTCGTTCCCCTCGAGCGTCCAGGGATAGGCCGTCTCGACGATCTGGATCTCTTTGCCGTACGTCGCGGCGAGGTCCCGCAGGTTCGCCTCGAGATCGTCGAGCGTCCCGTGCCACCACGGGTAGTACGAGAGGCCGATCACGTCGAACTCGACGCCGCGAGCGACCAGGTTGTCGTAGAACCAGCGGCTCGCGGCATTGTCGCCTCCGGTCGCGGCATGGATCACGATCTTCGGACGCTCCCCGGGCGGAAGGCTGTCCCGCACCGCGGCGATCCCGGCGGAGAGAAGCGTCGCGAACTGCGACCACTGCGCGGGCGTGTCCCACGCGCTCCCCTCCCACCCGACGCGCCCGTCCTCCCAGAGAAAGCCGGGGTTGATCTCGTTTCCGATCTGGACGTACGCGGGCAACGCCCCCCCGTCGCGGAAGGCGCGGACGACCGAATTCGTATAGGAGTAGACCGAGTCGACGAGGGAACCGAAGGTGAGGCCCTCCCAGGCGGCGGGCTTCGTCTGCCGGCCGGGATCCGCCCAGGTGTCCGAGTAGTGGAGGTCGAGCATGATCTCGTACCCGGCGTCGACGAGATCCTGCGCGAACTCGAGGGTCGCGGTCGTCCCGTGCCACGGCTCGTCCGGCGTGTGCCAGAGCCTCAGGCGGACGACGCCGAATCCATGGTCCCGGTAGGTCTCGACGGGGTCGATCGGAGCGCCACCGACCGTGAACTCCGCTCCCAGCGACTGGAGATGCGGGAGCCCCGAGATGTCCGCACCGATCACGCGTTCCGACGGACTCCACTCGGCGCTATGATCGAAGAAGGGAGTGCCGGGAACCAGCTCGGCATACCCGTTGCCGCCCGGCGGCTCATCGTCCGGCTCGCCGCCCGCGACCCTGAAGAGCCTGTTCTCGATGAACTCCTCCCAGAGCACGTCCGAAGGATCGCCGCCGCGGTGGACGACGAACTTGTACGGCACCGGCAGATTCGTCATGTCGTCGAACGGAACCCACACGGCGTAGCGCGACGTTTCGCTCTCGCGCGCCAGCGCGATGCCGGGCGGCTGCCAGTCCCCGAGTTCCTCTGCGCCTCCGCGTACGGCGATCTCGTCGGCATCGGGATCGAACGCGCCGATCGAGGCTGCGATCGAGAGATCGACCGAGAAGCGCACCTCGACGTCGCGCGGCGCGATCGGGATCGTGTCGTCGTCGTCGAAGAAAACGATGGGGAGCTCGACGGGTCCTTCGCCGACCTCGATGACCCGATCGTCGATCGAGTGCTCCCAGAGGTCGCCCGCCGGTGGACGAAGGATGACGAACTTGAACGCATGCGATCCCGAGGCGAGATCGAGCACGGCCTCGTAGACGAGGTCCGCGTCCGGGTCAGACAGCAGGTCGCTCCCGGCCCATCCGTTGAACGTCCCGCGGACCGCGACTCCGTGCGTCTCGGGATTGAAGACGCCGTAGCCGGCCTGGGTGCTCATGTCCACGCGGAAGGTGACCTCGAGCGCACCGGCGACGCCTGGCGCTGCCATAACGGCGGGAATGATCGCGGCGAGAAGCTTCGACGGATTGCGCATAACACTCTCAGTCTAGCATGAAAGAGGGGCGAGCGCAACGCGCGCGCTGAAGATCCTACTCGCGGGCCGCCCTCTCCGCGCCGAAGAAGACGACCACCGGCCTGATCGCGCAGAGGAGGCCGAGCGCCGCGAAGACCCAGATGCTCGCCCGCATGATCTGTGGCACGAGCTTCACGACGATGAGCCCTACGAAGATCGAGGCCCACTGGAGAAGCTTGATGTCGACGACGGTGTATCGCTTCGCCCGCTGGTTCATCCAGTCCATCCAGGTCATCGATGTCCCTCCTTCCTCGCTCGGTGCCCGGCGTGGGCGGATCCTTCCGGCAACGCGCCTGTCCTCCACGGCAGGCTACCCCCGGCCGAGTTCGGGCAGGCGGTATGCGCTTCGCTCGAACCACGCGCCGATGAGCGCGGCGAAGACAACGACGAGGGGAAGCGAAACCGCGAATCTCACTGCCGTGAACTTCCAGCCAAGGAACGACGCCTCGAAGAGCGTCATCGGAATCCTGCAGAGACCCGACGCCGAGAGGAACGCGAGGATCACGCCGAGCCGGGCCCGCTTCTCTCTCAGTGCGTGCGCCACCGGAAGGGCGACGTGGACGCCGCCCACGATCACCCCGGCAAGGAGGACGGACCAGATGTACGACGCGGGCCCCGAGCCATGTCCCAGGTGCTTCTCGACCGTCTCGGTCTTCACCCACACGTCGAAGAGACCGATCACAACGAAGACGCACGGGAGCACCTTGAGCATCTGGATGAAGAACGCAAGGAAGTGCCGGCCGATCGCCTCGCCGGGCTCAAAACCCGCCAGGAGCGACGCTCCCACGAAGATCGCGAAGGCGAACCCAAGAACCAGGGACCAGCGATGCTTCCTGAACAGGCTCACAGAAGTTCCCCGAATACCAGACCGGTCGCGAGCGCGACCGCCACGGCGGTGATGAGGCCGGCGGCGTTCCTCGCAAGGCTCAGCCGGAGTCCCAGATAGCGTACCTCGATCGGTAGCGTCACGATTCCGACCATCATGAGGGTCGTGGAGAATGCGGAGAGGACCATGTACGGCGCTCCGCGTTCGAGCAGAAGCCCGCAGAGCGGGAAGGCGACGAAGCCGGGCATGAGAGAGACCGACCCGACACCGAGACCCGCCCCCATCGCCGCCCATTGGCTCTCCGGCGCGAGCGCGCCGAAGAGCAGCCGATCCGGGACGAAGTAGAGCCCCAGAGCTACGAAGACGAGCATCACCACGAAGGCCGGAGCGATCGCGGCGAACCGGCGCCAGGCGATCACGAGCGCCCGGCGCGTCCGAGACGGGCTCGCGACGAGCGACGCGAGCAAGAGGACGGCCGTCACGATGTAGAGAGCGAGCACGTTCACCCCCGGACGAGAGTCGGCGGTTCCCGCCGGCCTATCGGCGGCGCCGGTCTCCGTGGAACGACTGGAGCATACCGATGAGGAAGAAGACGCCCCCGACGAGGAAACACGTCGCGGCGATGATCCTCGCCGGAGTGAAGCCGGCGGCCGCACCGCGGCGGAGCTGAAACGCAGCGGCGCTGAAGAACGCTATCGTCGCGACGCCTCCCCAGAGCGCTGCGCCACCACGGTACATCGCCACACGCCCCTCCCCTCTCATGTGTCCCGGCGGACGCGTTCCCGGGCATCGCCGCTCACCTCAGCGCGACCAGATGCCTCGCATGCGCAGCGCCAGGCGCGGAGCCAGGTACGTGACGACCGGAACGAGGATCCAGAACCGTCCTCGGGAGATGTTGTAGTCGCCGAGGAGACGCTCCCACGGATGCCCGAAGAGGAAGTGCCCGGCCAGGAACTCGAACGAGAGCGTCAGAACCACCCAGAGAAGCCCGATGAGGGAGGCCTCGAGCGGCCTCGTGGGCCCGATCCACCCGACGGTGGCGAGCGTCACAAGGAAGATGAGCGCACAGAGCACGATGGTGCCCGCGACGTGTGCGATGGCCTCTCCAATACGAGGTTCAAGGAGGAAATTCCTCGCGACGCCGTTCGCCACGGCAACGACAGCAAGGAGAACCCAGACGACGAGCGCGCGTACGACCACGACTTCCTCCCTCCCCGGCCACCGCCCCTCGGACGCCGGTGCGCCCACCGGATGTCAGTCCCGAAGCGTCAAGGATTCCTCGACGGTCACGACCTTGCGCAGCGCCTCGAAGAACCGCTCCCGGATTCGCTCGATGTGAAGCGCCTCGTCGTACTCCACGACGGCAGTGTCCTGGAACATGAACCTGCGGGGCTCCACCTGGAGCGCGTACGTGTTCGGCTGTCGCTCCCAGAACCAGCCCGGCGAGCCGAACTGGACGTAGTCCGGATCGATCCCGCACAGCCCGGCAAGGCTGTCCCGAAGACGCGCCCCGGCGACGCCGCCCTCGATGCAGAAGGCCGCGTACGCGATCCTGTATCTGACAGGCCCTGCGCCGCCTGCCGCGAGCGGCGCGAGGTTCGTCGGATCCGGCTCGTCAGCCGACACGAAGTGCCCGAAGCAACTCTGAAGGGTAAAACAGTGCGGGAGCCGCGCGAACGCGAGGATCAGGTCGAGGATCGGCGGGTCGATGCTGCGTGGGTCGAACGCCTCCATGATGCCCTGCCGGTCCCGGGCGTAGCTCTCATGCTTCACGAACGCACGCGCCTCGGCGAAGGTCTCCACGCGGACCGGCCTTCCATCAAGAGCGCGGCGATCACTCGCCGCCGCTCAGCTCGCCCTCTTCCGAACTCTCGCTGCCTGACCCGTCGTCCGTTGGTACGGAGAGCGTTCTTGGAGCCACATCCACGTTCCTCGGAGCCTCGGCCAGATCGCTCGCCACACCCATCTCCTCGAAGCGCCTCGCCGCCGGAAGAAGCCTGCCCTCGAGCGAGCGAACCGCCCTGTTGTAGGCGCCGACGGACTTGTCGAGCGAGTCCCCGAGGCCATCGAGATGCTTGAAGAACGTGGCGACGCGCTTGTGGAGTTCCCGACCCTCGCGAGCGATCTGCTGCGCGTTCTCGGTGACCTGGTGCTGCTGCCAGCCGTAGGCCACCGTTCGGAGGAGCGCCAGCAGATTGACCGGCGAGGTGATGAGTACCCTGTTCTCGATGGCGTACTCGAGGAGTCCCGGGTCCTTCTCGAATGCGGCGCCCAGGCACGCCTCGTTCGGAACGAACATCACCACGAACTCCGGCGCGCGATCGAACTGCTCCCAGTACGACTTGAGGCCGAGCTGCCTGACCCTCGCCTTCATCGCCGCCGCGTGCTGGCCGAGGTGAGTCGATCTCCGTCTCGGCTCGTCGGTCTCCATAGCATCCAGATACGAATCGAGGGGCACCTTCGCGTCGATCGGCAGGACCCCGAGATTCGGAAGTCGGACGATCATGTCAGGTCGCCCCGATTCCCCGGACGCCTGTTCCTCGAAGTCGACGTGGTCTGCCATGCCGGCGAGCTCGACGACGCGCCGGAGCTGCAGCTCGCCCCACTGACCCCGGACCGTGGGGGACCGGAGCGCCTGTGCAAGCGTGGTCGTCGTCGACTGAAGCGCCGCCTGCATCTGGCCCAGGTTCGCGAGCTGCTCCGTCAGTGCTCCATAGGCACCCTCGCGCTTCGACTCGAGAGTGCGGACATGCTCCTCGAGGCTCGTCAGGTTGTTCGAGAGTGGCTTCACGAGCGCGTCAATCTGGCCGCGGGCCGACTCGGTGAGTTGGGCCGCGTTGCTCCGCAGGGCCTCCCCGGCGAGCGCCTGGAAGGCCTCGCGCATCTTCGACTCCGCCGAGTCGACCCACTGGAGCTTCTCCCTGTCCGCCTCACGCTCTGTGGAGATCTCGGCGATCCGCACGCGGAGTCCCTCGGCCTCGCGCCGGTCGGCGCCCCTGCGTACGAACCAGATCGTGAGACCGATCAGCAGTCCCGCAAGAAAGGCAGCGACGGCAGCAGCGAACATGATCGTTCATCCTCCCGGGCGAGAGCGCGCTAGCCGCGCCCCTTCTTGATCGCCTTGTCGTGTGCGCCGCCCTCTCGGACCATCTTCGACCCGCACGACGGACAGGTCGTCTCGATGCACGGCGTGCCGCGCCGGTGAGCGACCTTCTTCCCGCACTTCGGACAGACACAGGAGCCGGAGGGCCCCATGCGCAGTTTCTGCCTGCTCCCGCTCATTGCTCGTCCCTCCGCTGCTGCACCCAAGCGCCTCTGCGCCGCCTGGATATCGACGAAGCCGCCCCGGGCTTCCGGGACGGCATTGTACGGCCGGACCTGCGCCGGCGTCAAGGCGAAGGCGAGTGCGCTCAACGCTGGCTCGGACGTGCAACTCCCGCGTCACGAGTGCCTGCACGACCTCAGCAGGCGATCGACGGCGGGGGAACCTCGATGAGGCGTCTGTGGAGAAGAGACCGGGCCGGGTCTCAAACGGCCGGCCTGCTCCTGTGGCCCCGTACGAGTTCGACGATCTCCGGGTCGGACGGGAAGTCGCCCTCGTCGCGCTTCGAGTACACCACCTCACCGTTCACCGCAACATCGAAGACGCCGTCCTCGGCCTCGATGAGCTCGACCTTGCGTCCGAACGCGTTCTGGAGTGCTGCCGCCATCCTGGCGGCTCTCGGGAGGTAGTCTCAGGGGACGCAGTAGGTGATCCTGATCCTCATGCCCTCACCCCCTTCCCCACCTTTCGCTGTTCGTGTCGACGCCGCGCCCGGCTGAGAGCGGCGCAGGAGTCCTCCTACGCGCAACCGACAGCCTACGTCCGCCGGTCTCGGAGCCCCCGCAGGTCGGGTAGCGCATTGACCGCGTCGCATGTCGTCGCGATGAGGATCGCGGCCACGAAGAGGGCCGCCGTCCCGGCCCAGAACTCGGTCCACTGCCGCACCCACGGAAAGAAGGTCAGAACCGTGAGCACGCAGTAGACCAGGAAGAGCCACTCGGGGAGCGCGTCCAGCTCCAGCCGGTATCGTGACACCAGCCTGTTGTAGTCCTTGGCGAAGCCCCAGAACGCTTCGAAGATCCAGTAGGCGTTGAAGACCGGTATGAAGAGGAGACCGACCGCCTTCCCCGGCGTCGTGCGAGCGAAACCGTCCTGGATGGAGTCCCACGCCCTGTAGACCAGCACGCAGAGCACGACGATGAGGTAGACGGCGGGAGCGAAGAGCCAGCGGAGGAGCGACGGCGAAGCCCCAAAGCGCACGACGGCCAGGAGTATCCCGGCGTTCGCCGCAATCGCGGCGAAATAGGAACCCAGAAAGAACGACAGCGGGAGCTTCGGCATTGGCCCCCTCTTCTACCTGGCGACGTCCGGGTCCATCTCCCAGGCTCTGACCTTTATCATCGAAACAGCTTCTTGATAGCGCCCCAGGAGCTTCTTTCCACGGGGTTCGTTGGCGGACAGCGCAGGACGTCCTCGAGGCAGGCATCGTTCCCGTGGCTTACCCTGATCGCGTCCAGATTGGAGCCGTTCCCGAGCTCGAACATCAGCGTCGCCCACGAGGACGCCACGTCGCAGCCGTCGAGTTCCACTTCCGCCTCGCCGAGCCCGGGTTCCCCGCTGCAGGTGTCGTCGGGATCGACCCAGACGCTGACAATGTCGACTCCCTCATCCTCGGGATCGATCACGACACGGGCAATCACAAGATGTACGTCGTCGGTCGAGTGCTCGATCCCGCCCTCAGCGGTGTCGCAGTCCGCGAAGTAGATGTACGTCCTGCAATCGCTGTTGATTCCGAAGCCGAAGGAGAGTTCGTTGTTGCTGAACGTGAAGCCGCGGAAGCTGTCGTTTGCGCCGAGCCTCACGAGCGCGCTCACCCAGATCGTGCCCGTCAGCGCCTGGGGGAACGCTCGCGGCGCCCCGCGATACGATTGATGCACGGTGCCCCCGTAGTCCGCGTCGTTGCAGTCGTACGCGTTCGTATAGCACGACGCGCTGTAGGCGAGCCCTGCGTCGGGGTGATAGGCCGGCGACAGGTTGTCGTAGCCGGCCCACGCGCCTCCCCAGTTTTCCCCCCCACCGAGACCCGTGAGGGGCAGGAAGGCCGGTCCGTAGTTGAAGTGCTCACAGGTGATCACGGCAGATGAAAGCATCGGCACGGAGAGCACCGCCATCGCAGTGAGGAGCACCATCGCAGTCCGTCGCATCGCATCCCTCCGATCTGGCCTGTCGCCCATGTCTCGTCATCGCAACATCAGCGGCAAGAGTGGCTTTGATATTGTACGGAACCACCGATGGTGGCGTCAAGGCTGAATGCAGATCATCCAACGCCTGGCCGGCGCCGAACGACCCTCGTCTCCGCCACGCGGTCCCCGAAGCGAGTTCGCTCCCTCGACGTCGTGATGAGCGCCGCGGCCAGAATGCCGACCGCCGGAAGCCCGTCGATGACCCGAAGGACGTTCCGCACCGCGGATCTCGTGAGGCCGGGCACGCCTCCGTCGGGGCCCACAACACGAAGCCCCGCGAGTCTCTTGCCCGGCGTGGCGCCCAGAAGCCCCTCGAAGAAGACGAAGTAGAGGAACATCACGAGAAGGAACGCGAGACAGAGAGGATCGGTCACGAAGAGACCGGCCCCCCATCGGTGATCCGCCGCGGTCATGATCCATCCGCCCTTCACGACCCGCGTCACCGGAAAGAAGACGGCCGAGAGCACGACCAGATCGACGGTGACGGCCAGCAACCGAATCGGGACTCCGGCGTACTTCCTCGTGTCGATCATCTGCCCTCTTCCGCTCTCAGACCGAGCTGTCGGGCGCCGCGTTCACTCGCCCGCGCCCGCAAAGTCGCTCCAGCAGGTCATCCGCGTCACGCGGCCGCCTGAGCTCCGTCAGACGAACACCCGCTCCCGGGCCGCTCTCGAAGAACTCACGGTAGGAGACGGCGTATCGACCGTGCGTCCTGATCACCCAGGCGAGTATCGAATCCCCGCTCAGGAACGCTCGCCTGAACGTCTCCCGATTTCCGCTGTAGATCCGATGCCCGGTCATCGCGCGCCACGACGTCCTCGAGAGAGCGCGCGAGAAGACGATCGGGAAGGCGTAGTTGAGCCAGATCGCGTCAGTGGCCCGCGGCAGCACGAGGTCCCGGACCATCGCGTAGTTCCCGTCGACGACCCACCGGTCGCCCTCGACCCGCTCGCGCACCGCGTCTCTGAACTCGTCGACCGGCCGCTCCGTCCAGTCCGGCCCCCAGTGAAGCGCGTCGAGCTCGACGTGCGGCGCCCCGAGGGCATCGGCGACGCGACGCGCGAGTGTGGTCTTGCCCGAGCAGCTCGTCCCGACGACCATGACGCGCTCCATCCTGTTCAAGGTCCCTCCCGCCACGGCTCCGGATCGAAGCCGAGCCACTCGACGTCGTCTCGCCCCCGGAACCGGCGGGCCATGACCTCAAGCGCCTCAGGGTTGTCGTCGACGAGAAGGAAGTCCCTCCCGAGCATCAGACACGCCTCACCTGTCGTGCCGCTGCCGGCGAAGAAGTCGAGCACCAGGTCGCCCTTCCTCGACGAGGCGGCCACGATGCGCCGGAGGATCCCGAGCGGCTTCTGTGTGGGGTAGCCCGTCCGCTCCTTCCCGCTCGTCGGGACGATCGTGTGCCACCACGTGTCCGTCGGTAGTTTGCCTCTCTCGGCCTTCTCGGGGCCGACGAGGCCCGGCGCCATATACGGAATCCGGCCGATCCCGGCCGTGTCGAAGACGTACCGACCGGGGTCCTTCGCGTAGACGAGGATGTTGTCGTGCTTGGGCGGCCACCTTCTCGTCGTGCGAGCCCCGTAGTCGTAGGCCCAGATGATCTCGTTCAGGAAGGATCGGCGTCCGAAGATGCTGTCCAGCAGGACCTTGCAGTAGTGGACCTCGCGGTAGTCGAGGTGGATGTAGAGTGTCCCGTGAGGAGCGAGCACGCGATGCGCGTGCTCGAGCCGCGGCGCGAGGAAGCCGAGGTAGTCGTCGAACACGTCCGGGAAGGAGCGCTCACTCACCACCCGCGTCGCGTAGCTCTGTCCTTTGAATCCGACCCTGTCGCCGCCCCCCGCCCTGACAGTCCTGAGACGCGTGCCGGTCTGCTCTCTCCCCGTGTTGAAGGGCGGGTCAATGTAGATGAGATCGACGGAGTCGTCCCGCAGACCCTCAAGGACCTCGATATTGTCGGACAGGCAGATCGTGCCGGACATGCAGTCCCCCTGGGACGACGCCCCGCTCCGCTCCGGAGTTCACACCCGACGCGCCCCGTTCGAGCATCAATCGAAGCCGTAGAGCGCGTGCACCTCGGCCGGCGTGAGAGCACGATCGAAGACCGCCGCCTGATCGACGCCGCCGCTGTAACGGTCGCCGTAGTAGGCCCTGCCGATGCGCAGATTCTTGTCACACGTTCCTATCGCCACCGGACTGACCAGGGTCTCGACACAGGATCCGTTGAAGTAGAACCGCGCCTCGTCCGTCCCTTCGTCGAAGGTGAAGGCGATGTGGGACCACGTGGATGTGCCCATCGGGACCATGTCGCCGGTGTGGAAGTCGACGTCGGTCAGGTAGGCCCGGATATGCACTGTGTCAGGGTCGGCCGCGCCGTGCATCCCCAACGAGTACGCTTCGTCGTAGTTCTTGTCGATCACGGCCGCATAGCAGTGGTTCGAGATGTCCGGCCTCACCCAGGCGGCGAGAGTGATCGCTCCCGTGACGTCCAGATCAGGGTGATCGGAGACCCACAGCGTGTCGCCGGCTACATGTACCGCCGAGTCGGGAGTGCCGTTGTGATCCGCAATGTACGTCACAGCCCTCCCGGACGTCAGGTGATGCTCGTCGGCGACTTCGTTCTGCAGGTCACCGTCGAACTGGTAGAAGACCACGAGTCCGGGTATGTCGGGGTGCCCGGGGTCCTCCGCCCCATCGGGACCCGATGAAGTGCTGCACCCCCCGACAGCCGCGACGAGCACGAGGACTGCCGTCAAGCTTCGCCGAGTCATGGCTCTCTCCTTCTTCTGCATAGGACTGAGCAGACACAGGCCGCGGAGTCGCACCGAGCCGCCGCCCGACGGCCGGCCTCAACCGTCGGAGCCGCCGCGCGTGGCCTCGGAGATCCGTTCGCCCGCTTCGGCTCCGCCGCCGTCGTGCTCCCGGTCATCGGGCTCGGGTTCCCCGATCCAGCGGCTGTCCGTGAGCGAGTACCGGTAGCGAGCAACGCCGCCGCTCGGCTCCGAGTTCGAATCGCCCGCTCGATACACCGGGAAGGAGCGGTAGAGACAGCCGTCTTCGACCTCGAACGCATCGTGCCCCATGTACCCTTCCCGCTGCTCGACGTCCAGCGGCTCGATCTCCACGCTCGCGAGCGAGTCGCCTGAGCGGCGATAGACATGAACCCATCCGTAGCTCCCGCTTCCGGCCGAGGACGTGGCGACGATCAGCTCGGGTGGGCCGTCTCCGTCGAGATCAGAGAGCCACACGCCGCCGATCATCCCGTCCCGCTCCGCCAGAGTCGAACTGCTCGAGCCGTCGCCCCAGTTCACCGTGGCTCGATAGGTGCCGACCGAGCGCGCCTCGTCGACTGGAATCCAGACCCGCGCCCTCCTCGCTCCGTCCTCCGCGTGATACATCACCTCCACCAGATCGTCGTCGCCGGCGCACCCGAGCACGCCGCACAGCACCGGGACAAGCAGGGCGATCGGAGCCCGGCGAAACCACGCGACACGGATCATGGTTCTCCCTTCCCTCCAAGCAGCGCCGCTCTCCCCTACCGCCCCGCCTCCGACCTCGGTACGGCTGTTGACCTCCTCGATGCGGCCAACTCCACAACAAGGCACCTCATCCTTGCAGATTCTCCCCGAGAGAACCGGCCGGCGCGCCCTCTCGGCGCGCAGCGGAACGCGGCAGTGTCGACCGCTACGGCTCCGGCCGCAGGCGGTCGATCACGGCGGCGTCAACCCAGTACCACGTGCCGCCCGTGCCCACGAAGAAGAGGCAGCTCTCATCCGGCGAGAGCCCGGCGAACCGTCCGCCCCGGAAAGCGCTCTCCACCGGCCCCAGGGCCCGGGAGGGCGACCAGGTGCCGTCCGTCATCCGGAAGCAGACGTAGAGGTCCGCCTTCGGTTCCCGCTCCTCGTCGAATCGCGTGAAGACGAGGAACTCGCCACTGCGAGGCGCACAGGGGCCATACTCCTCCTTCGGAGTGTTGACGGCAGGCCCGAGGTTCTCGGGCATTCCGTACGATCCGTCACGGAAGTCGAGCCGGTAGATGTCGAGGCTCCCGTAGCCGCCGGGCAGATCCGCCCCCACGTAGACGGCGCCCTGGTCTCGCCCCAGGTCGCCAGGGACGACGATCTGACGCGGCTCCGTCCATCCTTCGTCCGACCTGTCGACGTACCAGAGCCCGTACTCGCCCGTGGGTCTCCCACCTGCCGCGGGCGGCCGCCGAGAGCTGAAGTAGAGCCGCGTGCCGTCGGGCGAGAACCACGGCCAGTTGTCGTCGTGGCCGCCCGAGAACGGAACCACCTCCGCGCGGGTCCAGCGCTCCCCGTCCCACTGTGAGGCGAAGATCCGATCCAGGCGCGGGCGCTCCTCCGGGAAGTAGGCCGAGAAGATGACCTCCGTCTCGTCCGGCGAGAACGCGGGCGCGCTGTGAACGATGCACGACGGCGAAGGCAGGAAACCGGCCTCGAAAGCCGCGGGCGACGACGGCGGCCCGATCACACCGAAGTGTACCGGTCGCTCCCTGGTGGATCCGCAGGCCAGAGTGAAGAGCATTGCGGCCAGCAGGATCGTGCAGGCGGACCCCATCCGAGACTTCCTCAAGAAACCTCCTTCTCCTGTCGCGCGCTACACGAGTTCCTTCTCGAAGAAGATGAACTCCCTCCCCGAGACAACGGCGCGACGGGTCTCCCTGTATCCGTTCTTCCTGTAGAGCGACTGAGCCGCCTCGAGTTCGACCGTGGTGTCCAGATGCACGAGGCGACACCCGATCTCGAAGGCCCTCTCCTCGAGGGCCGAGAGGATCGCCTGGCCGTAGCCGCGGCGCCAGAGCGCCGGACGCACCCTCATGCGGCACACTTCGGCCGTCCGCTCGCCGGTGCGTCTGAGCGCGCCCATGGCTACGACTTCACCGGAGAGGACTCCGACGAGAAACTCACCGCCGCCCGCGAAGTACTCGTCCTCGATCCGCTCGAGATCCCGGTCCCACGGACCGTCACCCGCGTGGGCTCCCGGGATGCTGCCGAGGGCCTCGTTGTGGAGTCGAAGGACCGCGTCCTGGTCCTCCCGCCGATACCGTCTGATGCTGAGATCCGGCCCTGACAAGAGCGTCTCCCTCCGTGGTCCGTGCGGCGGCCCCTGCGGACTCGCGAGGAACCTCAGTTGACGTCGCCCAGGTAGACGGGCCCGGACGGCGGCGAACCTTCCTTCAGAAACCGCACGATGGCCCTGGGGTAGATCCGCACCGCCTCCAGGCTCTCGAGCTCGACCCACTCGACGCCCGTCTGCATGTCGTCCGGCGACTCGCCGAGTCGCACGCGCACTTCACCGACCGGCTCGCACTCGAACATCAGTTCGACCTGATGCGCGCCGCTGTCCTCGCGCGCGAACTCGTGGTTGCGGGCGATGTAGTCCCGAACGAGAACCAGCCGACCGCACCTGACACGCAGCCCGGTCTCCTCGATGCACTCGCGCACGACGGCCTCGCTCAGCGTCTCGCCGTGCCTCTGCCCCCCGCCCGGGAGCGCGTACCAATCCCCGTCGGAGTCCCGGTGCCTCGTAAGGAGTATGCGACCCTCCACCACGACGATGGCCTTCGCCGAGACGCGGATGTCTCCGGTCACACCTGGATCTCCTCCCCGCTCGACCTCGGTCCCCGCTCGTCGGTCCGCCTCTCAGCGACCCAGATCGCGAAGACGCTCGAGCCGTCCACTTCGACGATCTCCGGCGCGCTGCCGACGCCTGAACCGATGGCCTCCCAGTCCTCTTCTGTGAGCGCCCTCAGCGTCAGCCCGTCCCGGCAGACAATCGTGCCGTCGCCGGTCGCCTCGATGTCGATCTCGCCGACGAGGCCCGCACGGGCCTGGGCCTCGAACCACTCGAGCCTGTTCGCCCAGAACCCGGAAGCGTAAGTGGAGAAGAGCACGCGCCCGCCGGTGCGCGCGACGCGCAGCGCCTCGGAGACGAGCGTCACCGGGTCCACCCCGAACGCGCACACGCCGTTCTGCACGCACACTACCGCATCGAATCGCGAGTCGTCAAACGCGAGCGCCGACGCATCCATCTCAAGGAAGTCGCACGCGCCTTCCTCTCCGGCGAGAGCGCGCGCGAGTTCCAGGCTCTCGACCGACGTGTCGATCCCCACGACGCGTCCCGCGCTCCCGGCCAGCTCCAGCGTCACTCTGCCGTATCCGCAGCCGAGTTCGAGCACATCGTCGGTCGCCTCGAGGCGAGACCGGACGAACTCGATCTCCGCATCGAGATACTGCCTGACACGAGGCGACGCCAGCGCGTAGCACTGCCGGAGTCTCTCGCCGCCGAGCCTCCGGGAGTAGTATCCGGCCTGAGCGTTGCCCGACACAACCGCCTCCTCGCACTCCGACGCCGCGGGTCGCCCGCGGGCCGTCCGCCTATCCCCGCCGACGGGAGGACCGTGCGACCGGCTTCCCGTTCGACCCCGACGTCGCCAGCGGCTCCAGCCGAGAGAGAACCGCCGCCTCGATCAGGACCCCGCCGAGCACGCCGAGCGCGTACATCAGGAGATCGAGCGCCTCGTAGGTCCGCCCGAACAGGGGAACGCCGAGGTACTGAAGGGCCTCGACCGCGGCCCCGACAGCAAGCACGGCGGTCGCGCGGGCCGCCCTGGACCACGACACCGGCCGCTCAACAAGCGACAGGACCAGGTACATGGCGAGAGGCAGAAGGATATCGATGAGGTAGCCGTTCACGAACGCCCGGAACGGCCCACGGTACCCCGGACCGGTCACGAAGTGAAGAGCACCGACGCAGAGCGCGATTGCGACGACAACCTGCTTCCGTGTCATCCCCTCCACTCATCCTCGAGGATCGACATGCTGTGCCAGCTCACGTAGCCGTCGTCTGTCTTCGTGGCGTCGCGCATCAGACCCTCATCGCTGAAACCGGCCTTCCTGTAGCACGCGATCGCGCCGGGGTTGTCGTCGTCGACGAAGATCTGCACGCGGTGGAGCCCGATCTCGTCGAAGCAGACGCCGAGAATCAGGAGCAGACCCGCCGTACCGATTCCCAGGTTCCGGAGAGCGGGATCGCCGACCACGATCTGCTGCACGTGTGCCAGGTGGTTCCGCCAGTCGATCACGACGTGGGCCACACCGACGAGCCGCGAATCGGGCACGCGTACGATGCGGTATCCCAAGGAGACAGGGCGTCCATCTTCGTGCCTCGTAAGGAGCCTCTCGAGCTGCGCGTCGTCGACCGGCTCGCGGAAGATCCTGAAGACCCGCGGATCGATCCAGGGTCGCACGACCGGGAAGTCGGATCTCTCCAGCGTCTCGAGCCTGACGTCATCCCTGCGTATCCTCTCCGGGCACATCGTTCGCGCTCACCCCCGATCGCCGTTGCCAGCCACGGCCGCCGGAGACCGTCGACGGCCTGCGGCGACTGCGGCCGCTCGCCGCACAGCTCTTCACGCCTCGCCGCCGGCTCCCGGCAGGTGCACCGCCAGGTTCCGTGGCAGGAGACTCGCCCACTCCAGGAGATCCCACTCCTCGAGCTTCGCCCTGAGGACCTCGGGCAGGTCTTCCGGCTCGCGGCCGCGGAGGAGGATCTTCGTCTCGTCTTCGGCGAAGCTCGGGCCGGTCTCCGCTTCGCCGAGAACCGCCTGGTTCTCGGGGCAGACGAGCTGACACCGCAGGCAGCCCATGAGGCAGTTGTGCGCGCTCCCTGCCAGCCACGCGGGGAACGGCTCGTCGCCTGGCTTCTCGTTCCAGTAGGTGACGCAGAGCTCCGCCCTGAGGAGGAACCTGTCGTCCGGGATCGCGCCCGTGGGGCAGGACGCTGCGCACCGCGTGCACCCTTCACACGCGGGCATCATCGACGGCTCCAGCCACTCCCCGCCGTCGCAGGGAAGATCCGCGTACACCGTTGTCAGCCAGTAGAAGCTGCCGAGTCCCGGGATGTACGTGATGTTGTTCCTGCCGTACCGGGCGAGGCCGCTCCGGACGGCCAGCAGCTTGTGGGGCGCGTTGATGATGCACTCGGTGCGGACGCCCCGCGGCAGCAGCTCCGCCAGCTCCAGGGCCGCCTCGCGACTCTTCCGTCTGAGATGGAGATACGTCGGAGGCACGGGGACCTCCACGACCGCGCCCCGCCACCCGAACGCACAGGAGACGATGCGATCCCTCGTAGCGACGACGACAAGACTGCCTGAAGGCGAAGCCCCGTCCGGAGCCAGCAGCGTCAACCCGCTCAGGAGCTCCCGCGCGAACTGCCAGTCGATGACGCCCCGACGCGAGAGACGCTCGTAGTGGTCGCGAAGCTCGGACAGGCGGCCGACCGGTACCGCTGCCGCCCTGTGGCCTCTTCCCTCGAGCTTCGCGACGGCATCAGTCAGCTTCATGCTTCGCTCCCCGGAACCCGCCGCTTCCGGTCTAGCCCTCGCCCGCATCGAGCAGCTCCCGCAGCGGCCAGCGCTCCACGACGAGCTTCGTCAGCCAGGCGCCGACCGCGAGCGCGATCCACAGAAAGGCGTAGAGGAGCGCCGACGCCGCCGGCTCGTCGGCTCCGGGCGTGTTCTGGACGAGGTTGACGAAGATGTCGTGGGTGTAGTGGAAGACGATGCCCGGAAGCAGCGATCCCGTCTTGAGCACCAGGTATGCGAAGAGGAGGCCCATGAAGAAGATGCTGACGACGTCGACGACGGCTTCGGGACTGAGGGCGCCGAGATGCACGATGGCGAAGATGAAGGTCGTCCAGAGCACGGCAGGGCGCCGCCGGTAGAGCCGCATGAAGATCGCCAGGACGATCCCGCGGAAGAAGACCTCTTCCCAGATCCCGCGCGTCAGCCCCTTGATCCAACGCAACTGCGGCACGAGGCTCCAGTCCGGCACGAAGTGCCTCGTCAGGAGCGACGCCGCGAGGATGGCGGAGAGAGTGAGCGCAGCAAGGCACAGACCGATCAGCACGTTCCGCCCGAGGGGCGAGACCGGCAGGAGGCGGATGTCGAAGAGGTACTCCCGCAGCGGCTTCCGCCCGTCCGGAAGCCCGAGGAGTCTTGGCGTGACGTAGAGCGCCCAGACCCCTGCCGCGACGAAGTACAGAACGGCGCCGGGCGCTCCTCCAGGGACGCGCTCGAGCACGCCCATGAGGAGGAAGGGCAGCAGCGTCACCACGATCGCCGGGCGCCTGTGGTCGGCGAACCACGAGCCGCACACCCTGACCTCCCCTCTTCTCCGAATCACGGACTTCCGCGCACTCCAGGAGCCATCATCCGCGACGAACCCGTCGAACCGCGTGTCGGCTACGCCGCCTCGAAATAGTAGGCGACAAACTCGAAGTCGTCGGCGGGGCTACCGAAGTAGTCCTCGTGATCGGACCGGAACTCATCGGCGCTTGAATTCGTCTCTCCTCGCCAGAGCCGCTCCGGGATCGAGTCCCAACGACAGAGCTCCATGGCGACGATCCGAATCGTGGCCCGCTGCTCGAGCTTGCTGTCGTAGACGTCGTAGTGCCGGCCAACGACCAGCGCGTCGTTGTACTCGTCCTCCTTCACATCGACCTCATCAAGTGTGGCGACGCTCGCCGTCTTGCGTCCGTCGATGACCTGCTCGACGAGTGCGTCCGACACGAACTGCATCCTCAGATTCCCCACGTCCCAACCTCCTGTCCAGGTCTGGCGTGCGCAGTCGGATGATCCTCTCACCGGCTCGGCTCGTCAGCACTGCCGGAACGAGGTCACTGAAACTCGTAGACCTCCGTCGCACCCAGGATCAGGCCGCCGACCAACCCGACGCCCGCCCCCGCGATCCCGAAGACGATGGCGCCGAGGCCGGCAGCCACAGCCGGCGAGTCCACAATGAGATCGGGTCCGCCGTACGTCACGGCTCCGAGAAGTGCGCCAGCACCTGCCCCCCACAGGGCCCCACGCAGAAGGCCCAGAATCGCGCCGGACGGACTGCGCCTGACAAGAACCCGGCCGATCACGGACGTGCGGAGCGTCGTGTCACGCCTGACCCGGTAGATGGGTTCCCCCATCAAGGCCCTGCTCTTGCCGGGCTTCCTGAGCAGGGTCATCGATGTCGAGTCCGCAGCCACGCGGATGTTCTCGGCGCGCAGACTCGACCCCGATCCCTCCGGCATGCCGACGAGTTCCACCGAGGCTCGTCGCCCCTGCAGAACGCGATTGAGTCGCTCGCGCTCATGCGTCGACGTCACGGGGTCGACGCGATGCACAGGCGCGCACCCGCACAGGACGAGCCCGAAAGCGGCCAGCGCAACGGCTGTCCTCATCGGGACCCCTCCCCGCCGGCATCCCGGCGCTTGGCGAATCAGGCGGGCGGAGCGGCCTCGGCGCCTCGGGCCGGACGAAGCCTGAAGACGTAGATCGCCCACCCCACCGTGTCCCTGCCCCACTTCAGGTACGCCCGCTTGTCCTTCGCGACCCGCTCGGAGAGCTCCGGCAGGTCGGGATCGTCGGGTTCGGTGCGTGCGTACTCGGCCGCCGCATGCCACTGGAGACCCTCGTAGCGGTCCCAGTCGTCCCTGCTGCTCACGAGTGTGTGCGTAAGCTCCAGACCGCGTTCCTCGCCGGCAGCCGCGTTCTCCGCGTGAGTCGCGAAGCTCGTGCGCTCCATGCCGAGCGCTTTCAGGTACTCCTCCGCCGGTTCCCGCTGCCAGAACGGCTCGCCTGCGACGACCCATCCGTCAGGAGCGACGAGCCCCTTCAGCGCTTCGAGCGTGCCGCCGTGTCCGCCGAAGACCCAGCTGGCTCCGATGCACGATGCGAGCGCGAAACTGCGCGGCCGGTCCGGCACGAACGCTGCGCCGTCCATCTCGCTGAACTCGACCCTGGCCTCCGGCGCGCGCGCCTCGAGCTTCGCCCGCGCGTCACGAACGCAGAACGGCGAGATGTCGATCCCAAGACCCGTGACGGCATAGGTCTCCGCGAGGCGTATCAGGAACTCCCCCTTGCCGCTCGCGATGTCGATCACTGACGCGTCGGTCGGAAGACGGAGCATCTCGACGAGACGCTCGAGCTTCTCCCGACTGGTCGGATTGCAGATCGTATGGTGCCGATGGGTGATGTCGTAGAACTTCCAGATGTCCATGGCTCACACCTCAGCCGGCAGGCGGCCGGCGCTCGTGCCGTGCTGCTCCGGCCGGCGCACCGTCGCGCGTCTCGGCCACAGGGATTCCCGCCTACTCGACCTCCCTCAGCATCTCCACCGCCAGCCTGTAGGCGATGCCGACCGCAGGGAAGCAGACCCGTGTCGGGACATCCGAGTCCATCAACCGAGTCATGTCCTGCTCGGTCGTCAAGTCCAGCCCCGTGAGCTCACGGCAGCCGATCTCTCCCATCTCGGCCTCGAAGCGGCGGCGGAAGTCACCCGCGAGGCGCAGGTTCCGAAGCACTCCCTCCATCGTGTCGGGCCGGCCGAGCTTCAGACCGATGGCCATCACGGCACCCGCGACCGCGCCGCAGACGGCGCCGGTGTTGCCGATGCCCCCGGCGAAGCCGCTCGCGATGAGAGGGATAGCGCTGTTTCCCGGCTCGAGCCCGAATTCCTGGCACACGGCCAGGAGCACGGACTCGGATCACACATGACCGCTGGCCATGTACTCGGTGGCCCGGTTCTGTTCCATGGGTCCTCCTTCCAAGCTTCGCTCCCGACTCCCGCCCGTGCCGGCCCGCCGGGGTCGGGCAGCCGCCCTGCCGCCGGACGTCGGCCGCGCGCTATGCCGGCACCGAAACCGCGGCAGTGATCACCATCAGACCGGACTCACCCGGCGACGCCGCGTCTGCGGCGGAGATACGCTTCCGAACCGAGGTGAAACCCGTGGATGCCAGCAACTCCTGGTACTCCGGCCACGCGTACGCCTGAGTCGTGCAGACGTACGTTTCCGGGCGCCCGGAGCCGTCGCGATAGACTGTGAACCTCTCCGCAGAGACGCGAGCGTCGTCATCCCAGGCGCAGTCGACAAGACACAGATGGGGCTCGTCGGCGAAGAGTCCACGCTCCAGTACGTACCACGACGGTGGCGCGGTTCCGAGCTGACGGACCTGCTCCTCGGTGTGGACCTCGAGCGCCAGGCGTCCCCCGGGCTTGAGCGACCTGCGGATCCGGCCAAGAAGCTGCGAAGCCTCCCGTGGCCGGAACGTGTTGAACTCCGCGTACAGGAACAGGACGGCGTCGAACCCGGAGCCGAAGTCCGCCTCCAGGAAGTCCTCGAGCATGTAGACGCAGTCGAGCGAAGCTCTCTCTGTCTCCGCCCGCGCGTACTCGATCGAAGAAGGCGAGAAGTCGATGCCCACGCAGCTGTGTCCCAGAGCGGCGAGACGCGACGTGTAGAGGCCGGGACCGCAGCCGAGGTCCAGCACAGACGCGTGTGCCGGGAGGATGTCACGGTTCAGCCACTCTACCTGGCTGTCGATCTCGGCCGTCCGCCGACTCGCGAGGTCGTGCTCCTGGCTCAGATGCTCCCTGAGCATCCGAGCGCTGAAGCCCGGTTCGTGCCACGGGATCTTCCCGCCGTGGGACCACGCCTCCGGCGGTTCGCGCTCGAGGAGTTCGCGAAGGTCCAGTTCGGGCTCCTTGCCTGGGTCGCGTCAATCAGTCCGAAGTGCCTTGCGCGTTGCCGTCGGACGAGGGATGCGGCGCTCCGAGGCGGCGGTCCATGCTCCGTCCCATCATCCACGCGACGAGCCTGGCGTAGAGGCCCTTCAGGACCCCGACCCGGGCATGGTCCATGAAGTATCGGACTTCGGGCTCCAGCCACCCCTGTCCGCGCCAGTACTCGTAGTCTGCCGGGGAGCAGATCTCCATCCGGGCATAGACGGCTCGCATCACATGGAACATCAGATGGTCGTTGAGCGTCAAACGTCTGGCCGGCTGCAGCTGCATCCTGCGATGGAGCCGGCGCGCCACCTCCATCGTGCGGTCCTTCTCGCGAGAAAGACTCGGCATGCTTGTGCCTCTCGGAGGGTCGTCGTACCGCAGGTCCCCGACGTACTCAAACCCCCACGCCCCGGCGAACATCCTGATGTACTTGAGGGTCTCGGTGAGACCGACGGCGCCCGTCACGGCCAGGCCGACCGCGTACTTCCCGAAGTAGCGAGGGCGATGGAACGTGTAGGCGAAGCGGTCCACGAAGAGCTTGAGCAGGTACGAAGCATGCATCGAGTAGACAGGCGTCGCGAACACGACTGCGTCCGATCCGTCGAGGCTGCTCTGGATCTCGGCCCTGTCATCATCGAGTGGACACGCGCCCTCCCCCTGTGTGAAGCACGCGAAGCAGCCCCGGCAGGGCTCCAGATACACGTCCTTCAGGGGGATGTGCTCGAAGCTCACATCTCCGAGGCTCACGAGGAAGTGACCGAATCGCTCCACCCGATCGTAGGTGTTGCCCCTGTGGGGACTTCCCTGGATCGCGACGACCTTCACGTCGCTCCTCCTCGACCTGAGCTCATGTCCCGCTCCGCCGTTCGCTCTCGGCGTTCACGAACTCCACCAGGCGTCGCACGCCTGAGATCCCGACGAAACCGGCGATCGCGTAGTCGAACGCGCGGTTCTCCGGGTGCATTCTCCCCAGGAGGGCAAGCCCAGCGATCGCGAAGAAGACAATGGCCAGCGCCAGATCCCACCAATGCCGCATCGCTAACTCCCAGACGTCCGCGCCGCACCTGTGACCGCCAGGACAAGAGCTCTCACATCCCCTCCGTCTTCGCGCCTCCGTCCGGCCGCGCGCGCTACTCGCGCGCCGCGCGAGCCGCCAGCCACGACCTCAACGGTTCCAGGATGTCGATGTCTTCGATCTGCTCGGGATCGAGAGGACGCCCCTCGTAGGCGAAGCTGACGAGGTCATTGAGCGCCGTGGCTCGCCGCCCGAGAGGCACGGACTGATGCAGATTGTACGGGTAGTTGTACTCGGGTGGCAATTCGCGAATCCGCTTGGAGTCGATCCCGGCCAGGAGAACAGCGCTCCACACGGCCTGATGCAGGAAGATCCGGTGACGCTCGTCGCTGCAGTGACTGCCCTGATAGTCACGGTCGCAGACCAGGGCCTCGAAGCACTCCAGCCAGCGACGCATGAGACGTCTCGACGGGTCGATGGCGAAGGCATGCGAGTTGAAATAGGAGCGGATCTGCTGTCCGTCGACGAAGGTCTCGACTGTCGAGGGTATCTCGTCTACGCCCACGGTCGCACAGACGTTCTTCCAGAAGCCGTCGAGAGGCTCCTCTGGGGAGAGCCCCACGTTTCTGATGTGCACGGGTCTGACGGCCGCGTCGTGCCCGCGGTCAAGATCGTACAGCACAGGCGGCCTGACGATCAGACAGCCGGGGTCGATCCACACCAGCGATCGCGCGCCGCGGGGAGCCATCTCCTCCGCCTGAGCGCAGGCACAGACCTTGTCCGCGAAGTAGTAGTGCCGCACCGTGTCCGGCATCCGGAGCGAGAGGACATCGACATCCACGTCCTCCAGGGCTCGACACGGTACGCTCTCGGCATCGGCTTCGAAGACCCAGACGGGACACGAACTGAGGTTGCCTCCGAAGGAACGAATGCTGTCGATGAGAAGACGAGCGCGCGATCTCTCCCCGGCGGCACGGACCACCGTGAGGAAGATCGTCCGGTCAGCGACGTAGTCACTCACTCCGGGCTCCCCTGGCTTGGTACGGAGGAGACAGGATTGGACTCGGGGGCGTCCGATGCGGCAAGGACACTTCGCGCGCCGCCTAGGGCTCGGGCGGACGGTCTTCTCTGCCGCGCCCCCCCATCAACTCCCGGGCCTTCCGCTCTTCCCAGGACTTCCCCCAGACGCCCCCGCCGAGGAAGACGGAAGCCCCGTGCGCTGCCACGCCGATGCCCCACCCGAACAGCGGCCAGTAGAACCACCAGCTGCCCCTGGACGTCAGCATATTGACCACGAACAGAAACGCGTTCACGAGCAGGTAGACGATGAAGTGCTGATAGAAGCCCTTGATCTCCGCCGCCCGCTCCCTTGCCTCTTCGTACGTCATGCGATCGTTCACGTCTCACACTCCTTTCGTGAATCGACCTCGCGCCCCGCGTCCGCGGACGCACACACAGCCGCCCTCACGCCGCCCGCCGCCGCGTGGAACAGCCGGCTAGCCCTCTCGCCGCGTCTGCATCAGGAGGTGGGTCTCGGTCTCACCGACCGCATGGAATCCAAGTCGCTCGTACAGCGTCCGCGCCGGGTTGCACTTCAGGACTCGCAGCTGCACAGGGACTCCGGATCGCCCCGCGCGCTCGACCAGCTCACGGATCAACGCCGTGCCGATACCGCGTCGCTGGAACGCGGAAGCGAGTTCGATCGTCCTCAGGACGATCCGATCGGACCGCTCCTCGACGTCGATAAACCCGGCGACGACACCATCCTCCTCGATCACACGCCTGTTCGCGCCGGCGCCGCGTCTGCGGAACTCGGACGACTGGAACTCCTCGTCCCATCCCCAGGTCTCCTGAACGTACGGCCCCAGCGCCTCACGGTGGATCTCGTAGAGCCGCGGGACGTCATCTTCTCTGGTTTCGCGGATTCTCATTCGCAGTCGGCCGTCTCAGGTGTCCAGCCTGTCGTACGTCTCCCTCGTGATTTCGGCGCGCACCTCACCGGTGTGCGCTATGCCGGATGGTTCGAAGAGCATCAGCTTGACGTGCCCGTGCGGGACGACTCGGTGCTTCCTGCCCCTCGGCACGATGTAGAACTCGCCCGCGTGAACCGTCAGAGTAGCATCCTGATCGTGAATGTCCAACGTCCCCTCCAGGACGTAGAACATCTCATCTTCTCTGTCGTGAGTGTGCCAAGGGCACTTGTCACCCTCGAGCCGTGCAAGCTTGACATGCTGCCCGTTGAGATCGCCGACGATTTTCGGCGAATAGGTGTCGGCGAATCTGCCGAAACAGTCGTCGACGTTGACCACACGCGACATTGGACGCCCTCCTCCCCTTCGACGCATGGACCCCTCGATCCGATCTGGTGTCGGCTCGGGCCGCTAGTCGCGCCCCGGGGCGGATCTCCACCTTCGCAGCAGGCCGCGCTTCCCCGGAAGAGCCAGCTCAAGTACCGCGGCCACAGACGCCGCGATACCGGCAAGGACACGCGCCCGTGTCGCCCCGTCCTCCACCACGATCCACCAGTCGATCGCCGCTACGAGGAGGAAAATGACTCCGGCGACCCTGTGGGCCTTCTGCTTCGACTGGGGTGATCCCACACGCCTGGACAGAAGTCTGGACACGCGGGTCCTCTTCCTGAGCGGCGCGAGTCAGCGACTCGCGCGCCGGCCGGCTCTGCTAGCGGGAGCGATCGGACTCCCGCACGACGTACTCCACGAACTCCAGTGTCCTGGCGAAGTCCGTTGGATCCGGTGGCTCAACGACCGACTTCGCCGGGTTCGGCCGTCCATCCCACGCCCCATCGATCAGGTCCGACCACTTCGGGTCCAGTACGCCCTTCGCCCACTCGGCGCCCTCGCGCTTGGAGCCGATCCGCCCCTCGCGCAGATCGTGGAGCATCTTCGCGTAGCTCAGCACGATGAACGACTGATAGAACCTGTTTCTGAATCTATCCGGATGCGACAGGATCTCCTGTCCCCAGTCGCGCATCGTCTCGAGAATTTCTTCCTTCAGCGCGGACACCGGAATCGGATCGATCAGCTCCGAAGCCGGCGGACCGCTGAGTGCGATGCCGCGCTCACGAAGAACCCAGCGCACGACGATCGTGTTGCAGTGCCGAGACATCACGAGCGTGCTGCTGCCATGGTCGAGATACCAGAGGGGTACGCCGCGCCCCTTCGGAGTCCGGAGAACCGCTTCCGGGAAGTACGATCCCTCGAGGTGCTTCGCCCACTCGCAGTCGATGTTGTAGACGCGTCTGTGGACGCCCTGGAGTCGTTCAGCCTCTTCCCGGGTGAGTTCGGTCCCGACGGCGACGGCGAAGTCGACGTCGCTGTGTTCGTCGAACCCGCCCACTGCGAAGGAGCCCTGGAGATAGACGCCGACCACGGACCCAGCAAGTGCGGTCTCGACCTCAAGCAGAAGCTCGGCGAGTACTGCGTTCAGATCTGTGTATGGTGTCGGTGTCACGACGCAGCTGCTCCGGCATCAGCTCCCGACAAGTCTCGCGTCGCCGCGGGCACACGTTGGGCGGCGTCTGGTCTATCGGCTTCTCCCGATCGCCGACAGCAGCGAGACGGACACGGCTGTGCCGCCGGCGAGAATCACAAACAGACCCCTCGCACTGGGCGCGCTCTGGATCACGAACACAAGAGCCACGATCGCGACGGCCCAGATCGCGCTGTTGACGAAAGCCAGTACGTACAGGCCACGCATACGTCTCTTCACGGTCTCTGTGTTGTCCATCAACGGTACTCCCCTCCGAGCTTCGTCCGACCTCACAAGAGGTCCATCCAGCGAATCGCGAACCGGCTGTGTGCGCCATTCGGGCGGCGGGCGATCTGACGGCGTGTATGGCACGCGTGGACCCGCTGCACCGGCGGCACGCGCTCGTCAAACTGCTCGCCAAATCGCTCCTACAGGCCACCGGTGCTTGAGCCCGATCCGCCCGGAGGATTCACGAAGCGGGCAAACTCGCTGTGCCGCACGAGTCGGCGACCGGTAGGCAGCGGGCTCGATCCGGAGGTCACCTGGACGACGATGCCCGCTATAGTGTCGGACCGGGCAAGGAGCGACACCGGGACTTCCATGGCGCTCAGGACGCACGTCCAGCCATCTCCGTGGAGTTCCACATCGGGCTGGAGCTGGCCCCAGACGCCAGACGCGATCTCCTGCTCGCCGTCGCTCATCTCGTCCGATGCGCGATCATGACGCGTGATGGCAAACGTGCCGTCCTCGCGGATGCTGAGCCCGACCGGGCCATCGGCCGCAGACGGATCCACGTACTCTCCCACGAACCAGGGGAGCGCGCCCTCGGAACGCCCGCTCGAATCACAGCCGGCGAGGCAGATCAACGCTGACAGCGCGATCGCAAGCCAGCACAGGATGCGGGTGCTTCTCGTTACCATCGTCTTTCCTCCAGAGCGGGTCGGCCAGGCAGTCGCATACTCGTCGCTGGTGAAGGGCGGCGCGGGCCGTGACCGCGCAGCAGGCTCCGCGCTTGCAGAGACGGTGACGCCCGGGCACACCGGCTGCACGCGCTAGCCCGCTCCTGCGACCAGCTCCACCCTGCTGCCTGACAGCCAGAGTCCGCCGCTCTCCTCAAGCCAGTCAGCGATCCCGTCCGCAGCAGCAGACACGTCACCGTCAGACACGTCGATCTCCAGGGACGGGAGAGCCGAACCCGCGACCAGATCGCGCATCAGCTCCTGCTCCTCCACGAACCGCGACAGATCGTCGTACTGCCCCGGGTTCCCGGAGACCTCAAGCCGTCGCTCTCGAGCTGCCTCGAACGTATCGGCCCTGCGAGTGCAGAACACCAGCCGGAATCCCAGCGGTGCCAGCCGGTCCTCGATCCAGCCGAAGTTCAGGTCGAGCCCGTTCGCAGCCTTCTGATAGAGCTTCGTCGACAGGTGGAAGCGATCAACGATCCAGGAGTAGTACCGGAGGAGTTCGAACAAGCGCAGCCAGGCCCTGTATGTCTCCTCCGCCAGGGCCCGCTCCTCGGGGAGGAAGTTGATCAGCCCACGCCCCCACGGCACGTTCGTGAAGCCGCACCACTCCGCCGAGACGACCGGCGAGGTATATCGGTAGGCGCGAGGCCCCACGATACGCGGGTGCTCGTTCAGAGCGAAGGCGATCTCGGTCTTGAGGGTCAGCCGTGTACCCTCGAGGATGATCTTGGGGCACAGCTTCCGCCCACTGTCCTCGCCATCGGAGCCATACGCTCGCCTCTGGATGTTCAATCGGTCCTCACCTGTCTCAGAACAGAGCAGGTCGGCACCTGTGTACCAGCAGCCGCCGGCTCGTGGCGCGGGGCGTCCACCGGAACGGAGTCACGGCTCACGTGCCGACCGCGCTCCCCCGGTCGTCGGTCGCACGCGCTCGTCGGACGGCTCGCCGACATGGCTTCCTGTGTCGCCCCGAGGGTGGCGCACCACCGCCCGCAGTCCATGATGGCGGCCTCTCGCAGACAGAAGCGCTCGAGTGCATCAAGCCTCTCGACGAACTCCGCCGGCAGTGCGCTCTCGCTCACCGGCACAGCCTCCGGGCGCACAATCAACGAGCTGTACGTCAAGGCGGCAGGAAGCCGTCTTGAACGAAATCCGGTCGGAGCGGACACACACTCCAGTCGAACTCGCTCCCGCCTCCCTGCCCGAGACGCTCGACCCCGCACGCACGCGCCCCCGAGCAGTGGACGCCACGAGGAGCACCGTGGCCTACTGCAGCCGGCTCGAAGAGATAGGAGACGACGACAGCCCTGCCCAGGCGCGGACATCTGTAGTTGCGAACCTCGCGCTCCGACCTTGCCCTCGCCATTCTTCATCCTCTCACGGAGCACGTCAGCCGATCGCGCGTCGCATCCGGCGTTCGGTGCGCAGTCAGAGAGTGTGACGCCTCGGAGCGCCGTCCGCCTGCGCCTCTCAGCCGTCCTGCACGCTCGGCTTCGAAGCGAGCCCGCCCGCACACGCTTCGACGACCGACCAGTCGGAGTCCACCCACAGCCCAAGCACGACACTCTCGGGGAACTCCGCCGCGACACACTCGACGGAGACCGCGAGCTCACGGAGCTGCTCTTCGTCGCCCACGGGGTTACCTGCGCATTCGGCGTGGGCCACGACTGCGATCACTCTCGACCCGTGCGCCGCGGCGGAGATGCTCGTCCGCCGCAGGATCGAGGTCTTCACACTGGACTCTGCCGGATCCGCAAGGGCGCGAACCGGCCCCGCCTCCGACACGACGTCGACGAAGAGAACACCGAAGCGATCCTGCAGGTACCGGATCACCGGCAGCTGGACTCTCCCGTCGATGCAGTTGATCGCTGTGCAGAACGACATGCTTCGCGGTCTCCGCTGTTCAGGGTGCGTCACGAATCGCGTCACTCTACCTCAGCCGCCCTCGGTCTCACAAGCGTCTTCGCAAGCAAGGACAGCAGTGACATGCCGGATCGAGAGCGGAGCGTTCCTTCGAACGCCTCATGGTCCCGCAGTTGTGAAGCGAGAGCCCCGATCGCCTCGAAACCCATCAGCTCACTTCGCAGACCTGATCTGCCACGGAAGGCGCAGGAGAAGGAGCGCGAGGGCGACGACGACCGGCGCCGCCAACGCCGCCGGCGACACTCTCCCCTTGATCACGGCAAGGAGAACAACGCTGACCACGCCGACCGAGAGCGAGCTCAGCACGAATCGAAGCAGTGTCCCGGCGAGGACCGAGCCGCAGCGCGCACACGTGTAGGTGCTCCAGGGCAGTCCCAGGAGAAGCCACTTCGTGGAAACCCGGGTCCCGCAGATCGGACACGCTGCAAGCACGATCTCACCTCTGGGCAGCCGGCCAAGCCGTGTGTCGGCCTGGCGCGAGGCTCGGGTGCGGCCATCGTGACGGGCCGGACGGACGCCTGCACACACGCGTTCGGTGCGCGTGGAGATCCGCCAGCCCGGTGAAGAACGTGGTCAGACCCACGTCACTCGTGCGGGCTTCCGCTCCGGCCACTTGTCGAATGACAGCCGCGGATGTCCGATCGCAAGCCCGCCGAAGACCTTGTGGTTCTCCGGCAGCGAGAGCAGTTTCGCGATTCGGTCGTCGCGATCACACGCAAGCACGACGAAGCCCGTATAGAAGCAGCCGAGCCCGAGCGCCTCTGCAGCCAGAGCTGCGTTCTGAACGGCCAGGTTCGCGTTGACTTCGGAAAATCCTCCCAGATCCTCGGCGCAGAAGAGGATGATGGCCGGAGCGTTGTGGAGTAGCGCGTCCGTGCCGCTGTCAAACTGACATGCGAGGTACTCGAGCTCAGGCGCGAACCCCGCGATGATCTCGGTCTTGCGCCTGCCCATGACCAGCCCCATGATCGTACGACCGACTGCGGACCGAAACGGCTTCGCCAGCTTCCTCATGCCCTCGGCTGTCAGTCTGCCGATCTCGCGGACAGTGTCGCGGTCCTGCACGACGACGAACTCGGTGCTCTGCGAGTTGTGCCCGCTTGGAGCGAAGCGGGCGGCCTCAAGGATGCTCTCGATTGCCTCCCTGTCCAGGGGCGCGTCCTTGAAGAGACGCCTCGAGCGACGGCCGCGGATCAGCTCCAGCACCTGGTCGAAGGTCGGCGTCATCTCGGACTCGATGGGACGGACCGTACCCTCCGGGAAGTCGCTGTGCGATATCGCTCCCGAGGGGCAGATGGCCACGCAGTGGCCACAGCCGAAGCACGAGTCCGCACGCGTGATCTCCGGGATCTCGCCGCGCCCCTCGCGATGGAAGATCTCTCGCACACACGCCATCGCGCAGAGTCCGTCTCGCCTGCACAGAGCCGCATCGATCGTGATCTCAGCCATCCCGAGTCCTCCCGTCAACGCACTTAGGTGACCGTCTGCCTTCTTGTGTTGGCGGCCCTCCACCCGCGGCCGAACGAGACAGCCCATGACACCGCGTATCCAATGTTCGCGGCAAGCGCGACGTACGCACCCACGTCGAGCGATGCTCGAACGGGCATGAGGAGCCACGGACCGAGAGGACGCACGAGTCCGATCGCGGTACCGCAAGTGACCCAGAGCACCATGATCGACACGACCGCCAGCGTCGGCTCCACCGCGAGCGCGACGGTCGCACCCCGCCCCGTGCCGCGAGAGGCGCGCGCAGTCACGGCGGCCAGGATGGGCCAGAAGAACGCCAGCATGAGCATCGCAGCAGTCTCGACGTCCCTCCCTGCCAGACCGATGGGCCAGAGACGCTGTCGAGTTCCGTCGGCCGCAGGAAGCGAGCAGAGAGGAAGAAGAGCCGACGCTCCGAGCAGCAGGCCCGAGGCAGCCTTGCAGCGAGCCACAACCGCCTGTTCTCTCATCTCCGCCCCTCTGACCGGTCATCACGCCCGGTCCTGAGCGCGCCCCTCGCTTCGACCGCCGACGCGACGTCATCCATCAGGGGCCGGTCGACCGAGGGATCGAACGCACGCGCCTCCAGCCAGTCGTACGCGAGCGGCGGTCCCGAACGCTTGTCCTCCGGCTCCCAATCATATCTCGGGTAGATGTGTGCGTGCAGCGCCGGCTCGTAGTTCCCGAGTACGGCGTAGTTGATCCTGATGGCGTCGGTCGCCTCGAGAATCGCGTCGCCGGCGATACTCATGTCAGTGAGAAACCTCGAGCGGCTCTCGAAGCCCAGCGCGTTCAGGTGGGGGACCACGGGGTCCGGAAGCAGGATCGAATACCCCGGCAGGACCTGCCGGTCACCGAAGACGAGCCACCCCGACTCCATGCGGCAGACAACGGTAGCGTTCTCGCCACGTCGCGCCGACGCGACCCGCCTGTGAACCAGTGTGTCCGTCACCGTCGTTCACCCTCCCGACCATCCGGCCAGTCCTCCACGAGCCGTGCGGGGCGGACGTCTCGCAGGCGTGCAGCCGGCGCGGCCGGCCGAGCTCGCCGGACGGGCGCCGGCTAGCCGCCGGCTCGAACGTACGCCCCCTCCCTGAGCAGAGGTGCGCAGTCGCTGACGTCGAACTCCGCCGCCAGGGCTACATCAGACGAGAAGCCCATGTCCGCGAGTTCTCTGCCGGATACCGAGTCGCGAAGGAGCCCGACCAGCCCTCCTTGGGCGGCGCGGAATCCGCGCTGCGCGACTCGAGCCTCAGCGGAGAGGAAACCGCCAAGCCGGTCGATGATGCAACCCGCGCCCAGCCAGTCCTCGATCGCCGGTCTGAGCGAGCCGTCCGGCCACTGCTCGCCCGCCGGAATCACCAACACCCTGTCGGCGCGCCCAGCCGCGCGCGCGACAGCCGAAGCGTTGCGGAGACAGCCGGTGAACACGGTGACCGATCCCAGAGCTGCGCTGATCGCCCCGCCGTTGATCGAGGGAAGAACCACACTGGCGCCGGCTTCGGCATCGACGTAGCACGCGGGCGACAGCGAGTAACGACACTCCCCCCGCGACCCGGCCACTTCGGCGCCGATCGATCGGGCGAACTCGGCCAAGTTCTTGTCGCGCCGTGGATACGGGTACACCGTCACTCCCCGGGAGACCGCGATGTCGACCGCCGTGGAGAAGGAGAGCACGTCGACCACGACGACTGCGTCAACGTCCCGCGCCGCCGTCCCGGCTCCGTGCACACCCCACTCGCAGTCGACTCTCACCCGATCTCCTTGATCCGCGCTGCCCGGCCGCGGACAGCGTCTCAGCTGCAGGGAGAACAGGACACATGGTGCGCGCCCGGCAGGTGCGACGTCTCATTGCGTCGGCTGCGCGGCGCCAGCCGGATGGCAGACCCGGGCCGGCTTCCGAGCGCGAACGGAAGCGAGGGGCTTCCGCCGCTCGCCGTGCCGAGCTACTCTCTCTTCTGCGCGTACACCGAGACGAACCAGATCGCTGCCAGTCCCAGAAGCAGAACGCCAACACCGATGAAGAACTGCCCAAGCACCACCAAGGCTCCCATGACGTCCCCCCTTTCGACAGACCAGTCGGTCGCTGCAGCGCCCGAGGCGCGACGCAGCGCCGCCGTGGGTACTCGCCCCTGTAGCCGCCGTGACACCGCCAGCCCTCGACAGAGAAGCAGACGAAGAGCGCCAACAAGGGCGTCGCTCTGAGCCGTTAGCCATGTCCCCGGCCGGTCACACGCTCCCGCAGCCGACCTACTGGCGACGCAGTCACCGCAGCAGCGACCGCGTAGAAACCGATCAGAGTGAGCAGACTGCCGAACCTGTGATCGCCCGGACCGCGGGACACGACGCCTGCACCAATCTCCGCGATCCGCCACGCGATCAAGAGAACGACGAACCAGCGTCCGTGGCGCATTCCCCTCAGGGTCAGAACGCAGGCGACGAGGAGGCAAGCGGAGTTCACGAAGGTCGCGACGTTGCCCGAGAGCCCCTGTATCACGAGCATGGACACCATGAACCCTTCGAACACAGCGACCAAGCAGAGAATGACCCAGAGCAACCACGCGAGCTTCCGCATGTCTGCCTCCAAAGGTAGATACTGGACTCAGGACAACGTGCAGCCCACCCCAGCGAATCGTGCGTCAGCCGCGCTCGAGGCGGCGCACTTGGCGCATGTGTGGCAACAGCGACACCTGACTTCTTCGGCTGCGTCCGCCCCCGAGTCGAAGAACACACTCCACGGCGTACCCTCTCTCTCCCGATGGCCGCGTGCCCGACGACGATCAGGCCGGCGGGACATCGTCTCCATCGTCACTGTCCCCGCTTGACTCGAGCTTCCGCTTCTGCGCCGGGCCGAGACACCGCCAAGTGCTCGCTCGCACACACCTCTCGCTGTACCTGGAAGGCACCGCCCAATGCTCGCCGCTCCGCTTCAGCGGAACAGCGCCTTGATGACACCCCAGCTCGATGGCTCGACTGCCGAGGGCTGCTCAACCCAGATCACGATCGACATGTCGACTCGAACATCGTCTTCGGGATTGTCGGGCAGTTTGCTCCAGGCGTCGACGCCCACGGTCCTGTACATGGCGGGCAACCCGCCGGCTCCCTCAAGCGGGTCGCCCTCGCACCACTTCCATGTCCACCACTGTTCTGCGAATTGTGCTTGGATGCTGATCCAGAGGAGTTGGATGTCTTCCCAGTGATCGAAGGGCGGATCGAGTATCGTGGTGTACCTGATCTGCTCATAGGTCGTGTCGCTTATCGCGGTAACCTCGGAGGCCTTGACCAACCGCGAGTCCAGCATATCCCCAGGGTTGCCCAGTTCGGGGTCATGGTCGTAGAAAGTGATGAGGAAGTCGGGAAGCGGAGTGCCCTGAGAATCCACAACACCCCACCATCTGACCTTGGTGATCCGATCCCCCTCATCAAGCTCCATGAGATCGTCGGCGCACTCCTGCACGTTCAACTGCGACTGGAAGCTCCGACCGCCCAGTAGTGGGTACTGCGCGTAACCCTGTGCGCCGTCGCGTCCGCGCGCGGCAGCGGAGTGACTGCGGGCAGCGGGTGCCGCATCCGGTGTGGCTGCAAGGGACATCGCCGCAACGAGCATCAGCACAAGAGCAAGTCGAGTCCGCATAGCGTATCCTCCCTCAGCGCCTGGCCACTTGTCAATCCGCCGTGTCTCGCGAGAGCTGCGGAGGACGATTCGAAGAACCGGAGATGATGCCCCCACCTGGTGTTGATCGGGGCGACATCGCAACCAGGCAACACACGCCGCTCAAAGGTGCACACTTCGTCGAGCACTCAGGTTCCCGGCATCTAGCCCCCTCTCTCGAGGTCCCGAACCCCGACTCGCCGGGCTTGCCTCCGGCATCGAGCGCTCGGAGACAAACACGACAGACGTGCCGACACTCATGGAAGAAGGAGTCCCTGGGAGAGAGGGCCTTCCCGCACTCCTCACAGGTCTTGGGCATCGCTGGCTCCCTTGGACGAGTCTCGTGGCGCGCTCGTCCTAACGAATCGCGCCTCGGCCGCGGCGGGGCAGCGGCGCGGGGTGTTCCGCGAGCGAAGCGAGCGCCCCCTTGCAGACGTCGTGACGCACGCGACCGGCGGATGCAAACGCTAGTTGGACGGCTGACTCTGGGCGCCGACAGGCCGACTTGTCCTCTCGCGCAGCCAGCCGGCCATCTCCTTTAGGACCATTGCGTTCTCAGGCTCGTGCATGACCTCGTGCCACAAGCCCTCGTAGACGCGGAGCTTCTTGTCGGATGAGCTGACTCGCTCGTACAGCGCTTGGCTCCCATCGATGCTCGCCACTTGATCTCGGCCACCGTGTATCAGGAGCATGGGCGTGTGAATCCGCTCCGCGCTTGCCTGAAGCCGTCGAATCGCCCTCACGATCTCCGATGCCGTCCGCGCAGGCGTGCGGCCATGATAGACAAATTCATCTTCCTCAAAGGCCCTGACCACCGCCGGATCACTGCAGATGGACGAGCTTCTCAGCCGGAACATCGGAAGATGTGGCAGCGCACGTCCGAGCGCCAAGGATGCTCCGATCTTGAACGCGGAGTAGTCGCTCCCCAGCTTCGCGGCAGGGGCACTCAGAATCATGCCCGACAGCTTGAACCGACCATCAACTACGCAAAGCGACGCGATCAGCGCACCCAGACTCTGGGCGACCAGGAACACCTGTTTGCCCGGCCATCTTCGCTCCGCCCTGAGCACGACCGCCTCGGCGTCGTCAAGGTACTCGTCGAACGCCCTCACGAAGCACCGTTTCCCCTGCGAGCGCCCGTGACCCCTCAGGTCGAACGACTGCACGGCGTATCCCTCATGCGCCAAGTGAAGAGCCGCTGCCTCGTGACGACCACTGTGCTCAGCGAATCCGTGCACGAGAACGACTACAGCCTCCGGCACATCAGGCGCCCAGGACTGCACGAAGAGGTGCAAACCGTCAGGCACGCGATGCGAGTCCTCGCGGTGGTGGATCGAAGTGGAGTCGAGGATCATCTGAGCCACCCCTTGTGGTGAGTCCACTCGTCGCCACCTCACGAGTCAGCCGTCCAGCCAATCGCGTCTCATGCGCCGGCGCAAGACTGGCGCGCCGGGGGCGCATGCAGCTGGCGTGACAGGCAAGCCCGTCGGCTGCATGCGCCGGTCAGGCAGCACTCGACAAGGCCTGGTGCCCTCCACGCGCGGCACCAGACTCCACCAGCCGCTTCAGGTTCTCTCCTTCTTCCGCAAGGTGCCTCCGACCGGCTGCGAGGGCCTGCTGAACGTGCCGGAGCCTCGAGACTATGCCGCCAAGGCGCACGTCACCCTCAGCTACGAATCGACAACCGCCTTCGGTCTCCTCAAAGAGCCACAGGTACCTCGGGGCAAAGAAGCGCGCTATCGGATTCGTCAGCTCGAACTCGACACGCTTCGCAGGGACCACCTTGGTGAATCTCACGGGCATCCCGTGCACCTTGCCGTGGATGCGCTGCTCCGAGTACGCCACAGCCCCCTCGACGAGCCCGTCCCCCCTTGTCCACCGGAAGACGATGTGATCTGGATGCCACTTCGTGTAGTTCTCCTGGATGTTCTCGAAGAACGCGTACACCGAGGCAGGAGTCGCTGCTATCTCGATCTCGTGTCTGATTGTGCGTATCACGTGCCCTCTGTCATTGAGTGCCCGCCCAATGAACGGCGCATCCGTCGCGCCGCCTCAGCGGTGTGGGCCGTAATCGCCGCCGAAGGCGGCACCTCCTGCGGTAGCCGTGACGCGGGGCGGTGGCCGATGCACACGCCGGCCTGGCGACACGCGTTTCTCGTTACGATTTTGGCGGAAGGGCTCGAGCGAACTCCAGCCCTTTCCCGACCCAGCTGGTCAGCTGACGCGAGGTCCTCGTCCCCTCTGCTGTCACCTGAACGAACCCGCGCATGGGTCTGTCCATCGGCCGGGCGTGTGCCAGCGTCAGCGTCCTGTCGTACGAATCGGCCCCCACCCGGACGATGAGATCATCACGTAGAACGCCACAGCACATGTTCCCGTGGACCATGAAGCCCACGCCCCCGAACATCTTGCGTTCGCTGAGACCCGGTTCTGCCCCTAGCGCCTGCCTGACTCTCTCCGCGAGCTTCTCGCTGTAGGACATGCTCTCCCCTCCTGTGCTCGCCCAACGAATCGCGCGTCATCCGCAGGCGTCAAGCCTGGCGCGACAGATGCGCAGGCAGCTGGCGGGACAGGCAAGCCCGTCGGCTGCATGCGCTAGTTGGCCGGCGGGTCAGCCGGACGGCGGATTACCGCCGACGATACAGGGCCTTGACAGTCCCCCAAGACGCTGGATGCTCAGCTTCAGGTACAGCCGTGTGGACAGACGGATCAAGATGCCACGACTGAAGCGTGCAATCGTAGCAGTCGCCGGAGAACGACGCAGTGAAGTCGCCAGTCCAGTAGGTGACCGCGTGGAACTCTCCTGTTAGCGTGTACGTCTCGGTGCAGGTCCCTCCCACGATGCCTGCAACGCTGAACACCTGGGTCTCGCAATCGAGGGTGCCCTCCAGCTCAGGAAGGGGCCCCGGCGACGCAGTCACAGAGATCTGACCTTCACCCAGCTCAGCGAAGATCCAGGAGGTAACCGAGAAGTCAACGACGTTGAATGCACACGCATACGACAGGTCTGGTGCGGAGTCGTACTCACCCTCCCGAAGACACCTGACGGACGTTCCGTCCACCGGCCAAGACTGCCCCGTGCAATCGAGGCAGTCGCCCACATACGATGCGGTGAACGTCCCGCTCCACTCGGTGCCTGAGGTCAGCTGCCCAGTCAGGGTGTAGGTCTCAACGCATGTTCCACCGACGGTACCGACGGCCGTGAAGCTGAGCTCACTGCAGTTGATGCTACCCAGGAGAACCGGAAGTGGACCCGGCACGGCAGTCACAGAAATCTGCCCGCCGCCAAGGTCTTCGAAGGTCCAGGAAGAAACTGACCAGTCCACGACGCCGAAGGCGCAGGAGTACGCCGGGGCCAGAGAACACTCGTGCTCCCCCATGAGAAGGCACTGCGCCGGCACGTCAGAGATGCCGACCGCAACAAGAACGGCGACAACCAACAGCGTTCGCAATGCTGAAGCCATCTCTACCCCTTTCAGCCCCTGCGGCCCGCCGACTAACGAATCGCGCGTCAGCCGCGGCGGGGCGATGGCGCGATGGGTGCTCCTTATCGCAGCCGCCGTGACACCGCCCACCGTCGGCTGCATGCGCTAGCTAGGCCGCTGTCTCCTCGCGCAGGCTCCAAACCACGTATATGAACACCGAAAAGAAGGCCGTCGCAGCTGCAAAGCTGATCCAGACGAGTACCTTCGCTCTCAGACTCCAGTAGTATCTAGGTGGAAGACCCGGCCACAGAATCATGACTCTCGCGACCAGGGCGGCTGCGGCTCCGATTATCACCAGCGTCTTCCAGAGTTCCACAGCTACA